>Ga0316204_10000478_pt1 | contig 146643 bp, 124 predicted proteins | sample 6monrhotite_MG_2_FD_205661 | JGI IMG/M metagenome (GOLD analysis project Ga0316204, IMG submission 205661) | Microbial mat bacterial communities from mineral coupon in-situ incubated in ocean water Damariscotta River, Maine, United States -... | ecosystem: Environmental > Aquatic > Marine >... | reverse complement strand
GGTAACACTTGGTTTAATGCTAACAACTATCCTGATTTTGAAGTTGAGAGGTATCGTGGGTTTTGGACTCGGGGGGCTACTAGTGTTGCTACAACGACTGAGGCTAATACTACTGTAGTGGTTGATAGCAATTCTAGTGGTATATTTAATACAACATTGTATACAGGTACAGGAAGTCAGCAAGATATAAAGCTTGCTTTTAAACCTGATTTAGTTTGGATTAAGGCTAGAAATGGTGCTGACAGTAACGTACTATTTAATAGTATTATTGGTCCAACACATTTTCTATCAAGTGATACAACATTGCCAAATAATACTGACGTTAATTCATTAACATCTTTTAATATAGATGGCTTTACAGTTGGTTCAGGTACTAGTATTGCTAGAGTTAATGAATTTACTAAAAATTATGTTGCATGGTCATTTTCATTACAAAATCATACTCCTGTAAATAATAGTGGTTCAATACCGGCTGAAATAAAGTCAAATGGCTGGATGTCATCTATTTATTATACTGGTAATGGTGAGGCTGGAGCTACAGTTGGACATGGTTTGGATACTAAAATAGAGATGTTAATAACAAAAAATGTGGATACTGACTCTGCTTGGTTCGTACAACATAAAGACTTAAATCAAACATATGATTATGCATTAAAACTAAATAATGCAAATGCTATGTCAAATTCTGGACATATTTTTCTAGAAAGCAATGGTTTAGGGCTAACAAATTTCACATTAAGATTAGGAGATGCACAAAACCCATCAAATAGGCTCAATGAAAAGGTTATCGCATATGCATTTTCATCAAAAGATGGTATTAGCAAAGTCGGCAGTTACAATGGTACAGGAGTAGCAGCTACTACAAGTACAGATGGTAATTTAGTCAATGTAGGGTTTAAGCCTTCATTTGTGTTAATTAAAGGAACAAATAATTCAAATTGGAACATTTTTGATAATAAAAGACTTGCCGGAGGTAACCAAACAATGCTCTATCCTGATTTACCATCTGTAGAGGATAGTTCAGGAAATGATTACATACAATTTACAGATACAGGATTTTATGTAAATACTAATGCTACATATTTAAATGGAAATGGTACCAATTATGTTTTCTTAGCTATTGCAGGAAATTAACTTTTTGTACGGAATATCCCGTATAAAAGAGACAGCATAAGAAATAAAGTATAGAACTTAAGAATAAATATTTTAAAGCTAGAGTTTTTTACTCTAGCTTTACTATTATATGAATTTAGTATTGTTTGTGTAAAATCTTGCTTTATTGGTGTTTCTCTAAAATAAGGAAAAATATTTGAACTTAGCAAATGACTATTTTTTACTCTATCATGGTATTCATATTGAAAAAAAAGATAGCTTTGAGATTATTGGAACTCTAAATTTAGATGAAAGTGCATTGATTTTAACGGTTGATAGAAATAGTTGTAGTAAGTATTTAGCACTAAAAAGTTTTGAAAAAATTTGTCTTAGTTTAACTGATGAGATACCTACTAATGTTGATGAGATATATCAACTTCAATTTAACATAATTGAGATGCTACAAAGTGATAATTTTACTCTTTTGAATGAGAGCTTTATATATTTAAAAGATAATGAAATTTTGAGTTCTCAAAATTGTGAAAAGCTTATTACTCTATTTGAAGCAGTTGAAGTAATTAAAGATGATAAACAGATATTAGATATTAAGCAAAATAGCAAACATGATTTAGAAAAATTAGCCAATGAGCTTAAAATATTAATAGATACACAAGACTGTTTAGATGATTTAGATACTTTTTTTGATTATCTACATACACAAAAGTTTTCTATTGGAATCACAGGTGTGATGAATGCTGGAAAATCAACTCTTTTAAATGCATTGATGGGTAAAGAGCTGTTAGGAACATCAACAATTCCAGAAACTGCAAATTTGACAGTAATAAGTTACGATGCAAATCCAAATGCAAAAGTATTTTATTGGAATGAAAAAGAGTGGCAGAAACTTGAGAAAAGTGCGAAAGATGTAGCCTCACTAAAAGAGTTTGTAGAACAGACAGCTGCTCATTTTGGTAGTGAACTAAAAGAGTATATTCAAGCTACTTCAAAAATTGATGAGATAGATGTAGATGATTTAGCACTATATACATCAGCTGCACAAAGTGATAAAAAGTGCAATTTAGTAAAGTACGTAGAACTTGGCGCAAATTTAGACTTTTTAAGTGATGGTATTGAGATTGTTGATACTCCTGGCTTAGATGATTTAGTTGTTCAACGTGAAGAGATTACAAAAGAGTATCTCTCAAATTGTGATTTAATGATGCACCTGATGAATGTAAGTCAAAGTGCGACGCAAAAAGATATTGAGTTTATTATTGATTCTATTTTATATCAAAATGTTTCAAAACTACTTGTTGTACTTACAAGAGCAGATAGTGTTAATAAAAAAGATTTAGATGAAGTAATTGAATACACAAAAACGAGTATCAAAATAAAACTATCAGAGCTAAATAAGAGTTCACAACTAGAAAATATACTCTCTTCTCTTACATTTATGAGTGTCTCAGCAAAGATGGCACTACTTCATAGAACTGGTAAAGCAGAAAGCGCAATAGAGGCTGGTTACACGATAGAAAAGAGTGGTATTTTAGAGATTGAGCAGTATCTACTTAAAACTCTTTATGGCAAGACAAGTGAAAAAAATGAACTTTTTTTAAATTCAGCAAAATATAGGCTGATTAAAATAGTAGATGATTACACAAAGTTATTAAATTATCAATTAGCTCTTCTAGGTAAAAATGATACAGAACTAGAAGATGAATTAAAAAAGTTTCAAGAGCAAAAAGAGAATAAATTAAAAGTTGTGAAAGCCCTCGAAGAGGATGTTAGTTTTCATAAAAGTTCAGCTACTAAATATCTAGAAGCATTGAAAAGTTTTTTAGATAGTGAAATAGTTGCACTACAAAGTATCATTAAAAATCGTGTTGTTGATGATGTGCGTTACGCACTAGAAAAGGATAAATCTGCACCTAAAATTGCTAGAATAAAAGTTATAGTAGATACTGCACTTAAAGATGGACTTATAGATATTATAAGAGATTACCGTTATAAGTTCATAAAAAAGACAAAAAGCATTGCTTCAAATATTGAGCAGAAGTATCAAGAGGAGGAGCTAAAATTAGCTGAACACAGTGATGACTTTAACGTACAAGAGCTTTTTAGTGAACATTTCAACAGAAGTTTTTCAACTTCAAGCAGTGATTTACTTGTGTCAAAAATTAACACACAAGTATCCAAAACAAAACTTTCAAAAATATCTGATTTTGACAATAGTTTACAAAATATTTTAAGTGATGAACTAGATGCTATGCAAGAGCAGATGAAAGAAAAAGCATTAGGTGTTAGTAAAACACTAATAGAAAGTTTTTTTGAAAATATAAGCGCGCCACTAAAAGAGATGAACAGAGTACTTCAACGAGATGAAAAAGTTATAAAAGAGCAGATTGAAAGAGTTGGTGTAAGTTGGCAAGATAGAGAAAACGAGAGGCTTAATGTTCATGAAAAAATTAAACAATTAGAGATTATTTTAAAAAAGGTTCAATTATGAATTTAGTTGAACAATTCATCAAAGAGTACCACGATAGATATAAAGAGGAAAAACATGTTTATGAAAATAGTATTGAGGGGACTATTAAAAAAGTTCAAGATGCTCTTTTAGATGAGAAGTTTTTGCCATCAATCCAACTTAAAAATCTTTTTGACAAACTATTAAGACGTGCTCGTTATCCAATGGAGGTGGCAATTACAGGGCAGTTTTCATCTGGAAAATCTACATTTTTAAATGCACTTCTTACAAAAGATATTTTACCAACAGGCATAACACCAGTTACCTCAAAAGTTAATTTCATTAATTATGGGCAAGAGTACAAGTTAAAAGTTACTTACAAAAGCGGGGCACAGGAGTATCATGGGGTTGAGAATATTGCAAAGTTTACAGATCAGCGTCTGAGTGTGGAGGATATTAAATATTTGACAATTTATGCTCCTATGGAGATTTTAAAAGATATATCTTTTGTAGATACTCCAGGGTTAAATTCATTATCAGAAGATGATACAGCTACGACGCGAAAAGTTTTACGAGATGTTGAGGGTATTATTTGGCTTACTTTGATGGACAATGCTGGAAAAATTAGCGAAGCTAAGGTTTTAGAGCAGTATTTAGAGAATTTTAAAGATAAATCTTTGTGCGTGTTAAATCAAAAAGATAAATTTACAGCTAAGCAGATTGAGACAACAACCTCGTATGTAGAGGATAAATTTTCAGAATTTTTTTCAAAAGTGATTCCAATTTCTGCAAAGCAAGCATTAGAATCAAGAGTTCATCAAAAAAGTGTTTTGATTAATGATGCAACTTTAAATGTTGTAAAAAAGTTTAAAGAGAGTATCCATGAAAATTTAGATATGACAAACTTTTTTGAAGATGAGTTTAGCGAATTTAAAGATGAGATAAATAGAATTAAAAATAGAGATAATAGCAATGATTATAAAAAAATGCAAGAATCAAATATCTCTGCAGTTCTTGATTTTATCGAAGATGTTATCCGTCCTGCTGCAATAGAATCAAAAGCTTATACTATTAAAAAAGAGTTGAGATCAATTTGCGATATTTTAGTAAAAGAGTATGAGACTATTGTTGGTGTTTATGAGAGTTTAGAATCTATTTTAAAAGAGCAAGAGCAGATTATACTTGGTGCTTTAAATAAGATTCATGAGAAAAATTTGAAAAAATTAGTGAGTGTATTTAATTCATTAGAAATTATTTTAGAGGAGATAGCAAGAGAGATATTATCAAATATAAAACGAGTGCAAAAATATCGCTATAAAGAGGAAGAGGGTGGCTTTTTAAATAAAATTAAAATAGAAAAACATCAGTATGAAACATATGACATAGATAGTGATACAATCTATAAAAATCTATTTTATGATGATCAGACGATTGATAAGATGGTTGTAAAATCTATGAAGTTACTAAAAGATATTGAAATAATGGTAGCAGCTGAGTTTAGAGATGTGTATGACTTACAAGAAAGAGCTGTAAAAAAATGGCAAGAGCCGTATGAGCTTATAAAAAAGCACCGTGAGATTGCATCTGATTCAGAGTTTGCAAATACTAGAATGTTTGCAGCAAAAGTCTATGAAAATGTTTTAACAAGATATAAGCGTGCAATAAATGGAAATATTACAGCTCTTAGAAAAAAGTTTGCATACTTTAATGGTATTTTTAGTTACAGCTACAGGCAAACTACTGGTGTGACTATTTCACATTTCGAGCAAAAAATTGCTTATGAAGTTGCTGCGTTTGAGAATGACCCAACAAAATTCACAGTCTCAATGCCAAATGAGGATGAAATTTTTGAAAGACTTCAAGCCAATTTTGGGTTTGATAAGATAGAGAGCTTTTTGACATCAGACAAGAATTATATTTATAAAATAATTGAGTATGCAAAAGATGAGTATTTAAAGATTAATATTGATAGAAGTATTTATATAAGAGAAAAAAAAGAGCTATATCTTAGTAAGTTGGAGGATATTAAAGATATAAAAAACAGTATAGTTTAATTTTTTTAATTATAGTTAAATTATATTTATGTTATTGTTAAATTAATTTTAATTATTAAGAATAGGCTTGTGATGTTGGTTGGATCAGAGTATAAAGTTATTGATACTATTCATGAAAATGAACATATCATTATTTACAGGGCATTAAGAGTTGTTGATGCTAAAAAATTTATTTTAAAGAGTGTAAAACTAGAAGCTCGTAATGAAGAAATCATTGAAGCCTTTGCTAATGAAAAGAGTATTCTTTCAAAATTAAATTCTAAAAATATAATTAAATTAATTACAATTATCTCGAATCCATCTGAATATATTCATGTATATGAAGATATTAATGGGTTATCTTTGTTTGATGTTATAAAGAGTAGACAGCTTAGTACAATTGATGTACTGAATATCGCAACTACTTTGATGAAAACAATTGAGTACATACATAAAAATGGTATTATTCATACAGGCATAAATCTAAATAATATTATCTATAATCAACAAACGAATAGAATACAGATTATTGACTTTATAGGTGCTTTTTTTGAAAGTGATGGGCAACCATCAATTTTTCTAGATGACTTAGTCAATGATGACATATTTTATGTATCTCCTGAACAAACTGGTCTGACTGAAGATAAAATTGATTTTCGAAGTGATTTTTATAGTTTAGGAATGAGTTTATATTATCTTTTTTTAGGAAATATACCATTTTATGAAAATAATAAATCAAAACTTATACATAAACAGATTGTAGTTACCCCTTTATCTCTACATAAAATTAATATATATATACCTCCAGTTATATCAAAAATTGTTGAAAAATTAATTCAAAAACAACCAAGTAAACGTTATCAAAATGCTAATTCAATTCTTTATGACTTAATACGATGTCAAGAGATGATGGAATCTAATGGTAAGATTGATGATTTTACAATTAATTCTAAAGATGTGGCTCAATTAAAGCTTAGTAATAATCTATTTGGTCGTGAAAATGATTTAGAAATATTAAAAAAATCTATTCAAAACATTAAAGATGAGAAGCGTATCGTAATATCTGTATCTGGTCACTCTGGTGTTGGAAAAACCACTCTTATAGAAGAGTATTTAACATATTTTAGTAGAGATAATATTCAGATATTAAGAGGTAAGTTTGACAAATATAAGATGTCAATACCATATTTTGCATTTAAGCAAATAGTTACTCAAGTTTATACAATTTTAATGAGTAAAAATTATAGTTTAAATGACTACAAGGTTAGTACAGCAAGTGCACAAGTTTTAAATGAAATATTTCCTGAGCTAAAAAATATTTTTGTTACAAAAAATGAGACTTTTCACTCCTTTAGAGATAGTATAGTCGATAGGCTACCTTTTGCAGTTTCAGAAATGTTTAGTATGTTATCTAGTAAGTCATTGCCTCTAATAATATTTATAGATGACTTTCAGTGGGCAGATGATGCATCTGTTATGCTTATAAAAAAAACAATTTTAAATTCAAGTAACAAAAACTTACACTTTATTGTAACGTATCGCGATAATGAAATAGAAGATAATCGATATGCTTCTGATTTAGCTGATGATTTAGGAAGCAAAAAGAGTTATAATTTTTTTAATATAAAGCTGTTATCGCTTCAAAAAAGTATTATTCTTAAAATGTTACAAGATATGTTATCTTTGCAAGAAAAGGATGTGAAGGCTCTAAATGAAATAGTGTATAGTAAAACAGATGGTAATCCTTTTTATGTTAAGACTTTTTTATCATATTTAATTGACAACAAAGAGTTTAAATTTAGTGCTAGAAAGTGGGTTTATAAGACTTCTTCAATTGAGAAATATAGCTCTAGTGTAAATATTGCATTAATTATCAATAATAAATTTAATAAATTATCTAATAAGCAGAAGCTCTATCTTCAGCATATTGCAATTTTAGATAATGATCTTAATTTAAATATGACATTTGATATGATGGAATCTTTTGGATACTCAAATACTTTTATGAAAAATATAAAATCTCATGGTTTCATTCAAAGATATAGCGATTGTTATAAGTTTTCACATGATCAAATTCAGCAACATATTGTTAACTCAATTGAGCCTTCTTTAAAAAGAGGTTTACACTTTAGGATAGGGCACTATTTAGAGAAGATTTACTTAGCTGGTAAATATGTAGATATTACAACTGTCGTTAACCATCTTAACAATGCTTATTTGGAAAAGAGGTTGCCTATAAAGCTATTTAAGTTAAATGTGAGGGCATTAGATGAGGTGTTGTTTAATGGTTCTTACACAATTGCATTAAATAAACTGCAATGGATAGTGCGCAATTTTGACATAGAGTTTTTATTTACAAAAAGTAGAAGCAGTACTTTTTTATTCTATTATTTGGAGGTGAAAATACTCTACATTAACTCTTTTTTAGATATTGCTTATACTAAGATTAAAGAGTTAATTAATAGAAGTAAAAATTCTACAGAAAAATTAAAATGCTATACAGTATTTAAAAATATATCTATTACCGATGGTAAACATTTTGATGAGGTTATCGCTTTTGGAAATGAATTATTTGAAGAATTTGGGTTAGAGGTACCCAAAAGAGGAAAAAAAATTGAAAATGAGGTACAAAGACTAAACAATAAAATCATAAAACATTCTTTATTTGAAAATCCAAATAATATTATTAATGTTGCTATACTTAAAAATAAACAAAAAAAGGTGATAATTGAATTATTAGTAGATTACTGGGAGATTGCTTACTATAAAGCTGATATAGTATTGATGAAGTGGGCATCTTTAACTATTGTAGACTACTCTTTTAGATATGGTAACTGTGCATCATCGACGTTTGGTTATGTTTTATATGGAGCACAGTTGGTTTCAGAAAAAAAATATAAAGATGGCTACCTGTTTGGCGAAGTAGCTATAAAGTTAAATTCTTCTCAGAATGACTATAATATGCTTCCTAAAATACATAATTATGTTGCAAATTTTATAAATCCATATATTAAACCACTATCTTCAAACGTTACCTTATACAAAAAAAGTTTACTTCAGAGTAAAAAAAATGGCGATATTGTATTTGGAACATGGGCAAATTTCTTGATGCACTTCTCTGATTACCTATCAGGGACTCCACTTACAATTGTATATGAACGTATGACTCAAGAGAGTAGCTTTATATTAGAATCTGGTGATAAAAAGATGATTGCTATTTTCAATATTTTAAGTAACTCAATAAAGTTTATACAAGGTGGTCCTAAAGATAAAGATGAAAAATATGCAGTTAAAATGTGGCAACAAGAAAATTTTTATCCAGCACTAGCATGGTATGCAATTATTAAGGCACAAAACTGCTATCTATATGCTCGTTTTGATGATGGCCTAGGTTATTTGAAAAAGTATGTTCATTCAGAAGATAATGAAGTTATTATGTTCCCAAAAATAAGACTTCATTTTTTACGAGCTCTACTACTCTTAGCAAAAACTGAAATATTAGATAATGATGAACGTAAAGTATTAAAATCTGATTTGTGTGCATTAAAGACCTATGTAGAATCATCTCCAAGAACTTTTAAGTTTGAAAAACTTTTATTAAAAGCTGAAAAATCAAAACATAATAAATCAACTTGGGAGGTAGCAAAGCTGTATGATGATGCTATTGAAGAGGCAGAAAAATGTAATAATAGTTTTTATATTTCTCTTAGTGCGTTATGCGTGAGTAGATTTTGGGAAAATATTTACTATAAAGATGTTAGTGAATTTTATTTTGCCAAGTCTATTGTTGGACTTAAGCAGTGGGGTGCATATGCACTTGTAAAATATCTTAAAGAGAATAAAGATGTTATGAGCGAAGAGATAAATCATGAAGCAAATAATTTTCTAAAGAGTCCATCCACTCAAATTGAGACAATAAATACAAAAAGTTTACTAAACTCTTTTAATGCTATTTCTCAAGCTCAGGATAATAAAGATCTAATAGCTACATTAATGAAAATAATTTTAGAATATGCAGTTGCAAGTAGAATGGTACTGATTTTAAAAGAGGATGATGAGTTTAAGATAAAAGCAGAGTATGACTTTGAAGAAGATAGAATAGAATTTTTAGACGATTTAGTAATTAAAAGTAATATAATTCCTGAGAGTGTTATTAGATATGCTATTAATACTGAACATTCAGTTGTACTATCAAAGCCTTTTGAAAATAAACAATTTGAGTTTGATGAGTATATCATTAAGAGCAAACCAGCTTTAACTATAGCTATACCTGCTATGATTGAGGGCTCTATAAATGGGGTACTCTACTTAGAGAATAGACAAGTCGTTACGGCATTATCTACAGATAATATAAAAATTTTAGAATTTTTATTAACTCAAGCTTCTATTGTTTATAAGAATACAACTATATATGAAGTGCTTAAAAAAAATGAAGATAAACTCAATAAAGCTCAACAACTTTCTCATGTAGGTAGTTGGCAATATTTTTCTGAATCTAACTCTATTATTTGGTCAGCAGAGACCTATAGAATTTATGAACTTGAACCTTTTAGTATAGAAATTGATTATGATTGGTTTATATCGCACCTACATCCAGATGATGTGAACTATATTTTAGAATCTGCAGAAAAAACATTGAGTGAAAATTCTGTATATGATGTAACACATAGAATAATAACAGTAACTGGTAAAGAGAAAATTGTTCATCAGCTAGCTGAATCATCAGCATGTGGTGTTAATCAGTGTATGTCAGGAACAATACAAGATATTACTCAAGCAAAACATGATGAGGATATAATATCTCGTCTTTCTCAAGTTGTTAATCAAAATCCATTTACCACTATAATTACAGATCAAATGGGAACTATAGAGTATGTAAATACCAAATGTGAACTAATGACAGGTTATAGTCAAAAAGAGTTGGTTGGTAGGAGAATGAATATCTTTAAGTCAGGTGTGCACTCTAAAGTATTTTATGCTGGTTTATGGCAAACAGTTTCTAGAGATAAACAAATTTGGAGAGGTACAATTATTAATAAGATGAAGAGTGGTAAAAACATAGATTGTCTATCCACTATTTTTCCGATATTAAATAAGAGTAGTCAAGTTATTAATTTTGTTACTATTCAAGAAGATATTACTGAACAAAACATTAAAGATAAACTTTTCTTAATGCAGACGCGTCAGGCTCAGATGGGAGAGATGCTCTCAATGATTGCTCATCAATGGAGGCAACCACTATCTATAATTAGTTCTTTAGTTAATAAGGAGCGTGTTAATATTGAACTTGATATAATAAGTACTGATAAAGTTTCTCAATCATTTGATAATATTGAAACGCAAGTTCAGCATCTTTCTCAGACAATAAGTGACTTTAGAGATTTTTTCAAACCTGATAAAGAGGCTGTTTTAACTAATAATCCAACTATCATAACTAAGTCGTTGAAGTTGGTAGAATATTCATTGAAAATTAAAAATATTAATATAGAGATTAATCATAAATCTGAATTAGTGTATAAAACATTTGAACATGAGATAGTACAGGTAATAATTAATTTATTAAAAAACTCGCAAGATGCTTTTTCTGAATATGATATTTCAGACAAATATATCAAGTTAACTACTGATATTAAAGATGAAACATCTATTATATATGTTGAAGATAATGCTAAAGGTATTGATAAGAATGTTATTGATACTCTATTCTTAGCATATGTTTCTACCAAAGATAAGAAGAATGGAACAGGGCTAGGGTTATATATGAGTAAAACAATAATTGAACAGCATTGTAAAGGTTCATTAAGTTTTGAAAATATAAAAGATGGTGTAAGATTTACAATAGAAATACCATTTGAAAGGTAGATATGAAGTACTCAAAATTAATTCAATCTTTAAAAAATGAGTGTTATTCATTGAAACTATTATATGTAGAAGATGATATAGAACTATGTGATAACACATATAATATACTTAAGCCCTTTTTTAAATCGGTTTCTATTGCTAATAATGGAGAAGATGGTCTTAATATTTACAAGAATGGATTATTTGATATTGTTTTGACAGATATTTTAATGCCAAAGATGGATGGGCGTGAAATGTCACGAATAATTAGAAGTATTAATTCTCGTCAAGTTATTATAATTATGTCAGCACATGAAGATTCAGAGTACTTTTTAGAACTGATTGACATTGGAATTCACAAATTTATTCCTAAGCCGCCAAGCTTGACACATCTTTTTAGAGCTATAACTGAAGCAGCGATTGATATTAATAATGCTAAAAAAGTTGCAAAATTATCCAAAGAGATGAAAGAGGATTTACGAGATAGCAAAGATTTGTTACGTAATATTATTGAGACTATTCCAGTTCGTATTTTTTGGAAAGATATAAACTCAATTTACTTAGGATGTAACACTCTTTTTGCAAATGATGCTGGAGCTAAAAGTCAAAATGAGATTATTGGTAAAAGAGATTTAGACTTGTCTTGGAGTAATCAAGCACAAGACTATGTTGCAGATGATTTTCATGTTATAAATACTAAAAAAGAGAAGATAAACATTGAAGAGAAACAGACAAAAGCAGATGGAAAAATTGTTTGGTTATCAACTTCAAAAGTACCTTTAAGGTCTGAAAATGGAAAAGTTGTTGGTATATTGGGTATCTATTTTGATATAACAGAGCGTAAAAATGCTCAAAATGAGTTAGTTGGATATAAAGACAAGTTAGAGGGTTTAGTGTCAGTACGTACAGAAGAGCTAGAACATTCAATAGTTGAACTTACTAATGCCCAAAAACAGCTAATAGAATCCGAAAAAATGGCCTCATTAGGCTCTTTAGTCGCAGGTGTAGCTCACGAAATAAATACACCAGTTGGTGTTAGCTTAACTGGAATTACTCATATTCAAACATTAACAGAGACAATTAATAAGAGCTTTAGCGATGGGAGCATAAAACAGTCAAGTTTAAGAAGTTACATTGATGATGTTATTAAACTATCTGAATCAATGCGACTATCTTTAGTTAGTGCTGCTGAACTAATTAAATCTTTTAAAAAAGTTGCAGTTGACCAAAATACTGAGCAGAAGAGAGTTTTTCATCTTCAAAATTATATTGATGATGTTCTTCTTAGCCTTAACAATATTTTAAAAAAAACAAATATTAAGATAGATAACCTTATCTCAGATGATTTAATAATAAACTCTTATCCTGGTATTTTTTCTCAGATTATGACAAATCTTATTACCAACTCAGTAATACACGCTTATGATGAAAATGAAGATGGTTTAATTGAAATAGATGCGCGTAAAATTGATGATACAGTAGAGATTATATATAAAGATAATGGAAAAGGGATGAATGAACATACTGCAAAGCATATTTATGATCCTTTCTTTACTACAAATATGGGACAAGGGGGGAGTGGGTTAGGTATGAATATTGTATTTAATTTAATAACACAAAAATTAAAAGGGACAATTGTGTGTAATAGTAAAGAAAATGTTGGTACAGACTTTAGTGTTATTATTCCATGTGAGGAATCTAATTGATGGAATTTGCTCAAGAAGATGATATTTTAGAAAAAAATAGTCTTCCATGGAAGATATTAATAGTCGATGATAATAAGCATGTGCATAGTATAACAAAAAGTGTGCTTAAAAATTTTATTTTTGATGATAGAGCTTTATATATGAAGAGTGCTTATGATTCAAAAGAGGCTTACAATATTTTAGAAAAAGATTCAGATTATGCTTTAGTCCTTTTAGATGTAGTTATGGAAACACCAGATGCTGGTCTTGTTTTGGTAAAAAAGATTAGAGAGGTTTTACATAATTCAAGTACTAGAATAGTATTGCGTACAGGTGAACCAAATAGTGCTCCTGAGACTCTTGTAATTAGTGAATATGACATACATGACTATAAAGATAAAACAGATTTGAGTGACATAAAACTTATAACTACAATAACTTCTGCTTTACGATCTTATAGAGATATTAAAAAGATTAAAGATAATGAAGCTTATCTTCAAAAAGTTGTAGATGAGAGGACTCGTGATTTAAAACTTTTAAATGAGGAGTTAGAAACAAGGGTAAAAAGTCAAATTTCATATATGATAGAACAGTATAAGTATGCTCAAATAGGTGAAACGATTGCAATGATTGCACATCAGTGGAGACAGCCTCTTGGTAGTATTAGTGCAATTGTAATAAATAATTTAACTAAATATGAACTTGAAATATTGAATTTAGAAGAAGTTAATAAAGATTTATATCGCATTCAAGATGTTTTACAACATTTGTCTTCAACAATAAATGAGTTTAGGAACTTTTTTAAACCAGTAAAAGAGAAAGAAAATTGCGATATTGAAGAGCTTATTGATAGCTCATTGAATTTAGTTGAAAGTGCTCTCTCTTTTAAAAATATTACTGTTATTAAGAACTATAAAACTTCTCCTACAATTTTAAGCTTTAAAAATGAGATTAAACAGGTTTTTTTAAATATTTTGAATAATGCAAAAGATAGTATTGAATTTATTGAAAATCCTACTATTGTTATAGATGTACGTGAAGAGGATAATTTTATTAAAGTAGCAATAGAAGATAATGGAAAAGGTATTGAAATAGAGGATATGGATAAAATATTTGAACCTTATTTCTCAACTAAGTCTAAAAATGGTACAGGCTTGGGTTTATATATGTCTAAAATGATTGTTGAAGATCACTGTCATGGGAATATAGATATTCAAAATAGTGATACTGGCGTCATTGTGAGCATATTTTTCCCAATAGATGCCTAACCTTATAAGCAGTCAATTAAGATAAATATATTTTTTATTTAACAGATATTGATGCGGTTATAGTTTTTAAATTAGAATTTTTTGCATCTACTTCAGCTATTTTGATAACATTATTTGCTTCAAGTAAAGTTAGAAGTGATTGTTTTAATTTAGAGATAGCATCTTTTTTATCTTCTGTGGAAAGATTTAGAGGTAGTTCAACTTTTGTCTGTATTAAATTGATAGAGTCTTTTTTTCTATTTGATGCAAAAACACCAAACATCAGTGCTGCTAGTACGGCTAACTCAATTGCTATAGCTATTATCACCAAGATGACATCTATGTCAATGTTATTACTTTGCATTTATTCTCCCTGTTTCATATAAATTGTTCTACTAGGAAATGCAAATGCACTTCCATTTTCCTCTATAATTCTCATAAACTCTAAATTAATTTCCTCTTTTATTGCAAGCCACTCTCCCCATTTAGTTGTTTTTGTAAAAAAGTAACAAAAAATACCTAATGAACTCTCATCAAAGTCTGTAAAGTGTATGAATATTGTACCTTGATCTATGTCACTACGTGATTTTAAATGCATTTTAATATCATCTAAAATTTTTTTCATTTGCGAAGCAGTTGTTGAGTACTCAAGACCTATTTTCATTTTGATTCTGCGTTTTCTCATTTTGCTCCAGTTTATAATTGCAGAATTTGCAAGAACCGCATTTGGAACTGTTACAAGCGCTTGAGCGAATGTTCGCACTTTAGTAGAACGCACACCAATCTCTTCAATTGTTCCCTCAACATCAGGAGTTTTAATCCAGTCACCTTTATTGAATGGTTTATCGCTAAAGATAACTAAAGATCCAAAAAGGTTGGCAGCACTATCTTTTGCAGCAAGTGCAAACGCTAAACCACCAAGACCTAAAGAGGCAACAAAACCACTAATATTGTAACCAAACTCTTGCATTACAGTTACAAAGGCCATCGCAATAACAATAAACTTTAAAGTTTTAATTACAAAACCAGCTAACTCATCTGTTACGTTGTTGTGTATCTTTTGTGTGGCATTACGAAGAGGTTCTGTAAAAATATCAACCGCGCGGTAAAGCGTCCAGATAACTACAACTACTACAAATGCTCTAAAAAATTTATCAAATGTTAGTTGTGCTTCTGGAGTTATTGAAATGATTAACTGCGCAAAATATATTCCAGCGAGTATTAGAGCAAGGTGAAGAGGTTTTTCAATAGTATCAAGAAGCTTGTCATCAAAGTCAGTACGTGTTTTTTGTACACCAGCTCGCAGTAAAGTAATTACAAATTTTCCTAAAAGTTTACGGAGAAGCATAAATAGTAGAAATATGCCAAGCGCACTTACCCATTTAAGAAGAGTATTGTCTAGGTATTGAACCTGTAAAATGGTGTTTAAATATTCTTGCATTCTGTAATCACCTGTTTTTAACACTAATTGTACTAAAATCTTTCAATATTTAAGGGGAAACATGCGTATATTAATTTTAATTTTTATATTGGCACTTGGGTTACATGCTAAATTGATCGAAGCAAACTATAAAGTTACATATGGATTATTAGGAACAATAGTTGAAGCTAAAGTCACTATAAATAGTGATGATGAAAATTATTGCATTGTTTTAGAAGCAGAAGCTGTGGGTTTGGCAAAGACGCTTAGTGGTGGTAGAAAAGAGTATTATGAGAGTTCAGGACATATAGAAAATGGTCTTTTTTTAACAGATAATTATACAGTTGTTAAAAAAAGAAAAACTAAAACTACAACGAGTCGTTACACTATAAAAAATGGTGAAATAAAAGTTAAAAAGTTTGTAGATGAGAAAGGCGAAGTTAAAGTCAGCGAAGGGATATTAGACTACAGAGCTAATTTTGACTACCTAAGTCTATATGGAAATGTAATTTATCGTTTAGAGAATGAGAAAAAAGATAGATGGGATATTAAAACAATTGGCGGAAAAGCTGATGATAAAAAGGTAACAATTACACGTTTGGTTGATACAGAACTAAAGAAGATGAAAAAAGATTTAAAAACTGAGACAGCGCACTATCTTTTTATAAATGTACACCAGAAAATTTTCTCTTCAAAAGAGGGAATATTAAATGTTGCAATGGATAAAGATGGAATTATTCAAAAAGCAGTACTAAAAGACGTTATCTTTTTTGGAGATATTACAGGGACACTTGTTGGTAAAACGGTTAGGTAAATTATATGTGTAAATGCTCATATAAAAATTGTCAATTTGAATGGTTTTTGAAAAAAGACAAACATCCTGATTATACTAATAAACTTTCAGGCGGGCATAGGTACTGCATTTTTCATGACAAAAAAGAAAATAAAGATAGCCACGCAGATTATTTTGATGAGTTGATACATAAATATATTGAGTATAGGGTATTAAATAGTAAGAATAGTGGAGTACATATTAATTTTAATGGAGTGATTTTTTTAGAATTTAATTTTCACAATCTAGTTAATATGTATGAAGATAGCAAAAAAGACACATCAGTTAAGATTAATCATGACAATAAAAAACTTAATTTTAAATTTGATAATGCAGTATTTGAAAGTTATGCAAGGTTTGATAATATTAAATGTAATAAAATTACATTTAAAGATACAAAATTTTTAAGTGGTGGTAGTATAAAAAGTAGAGAAAAAAAAGATAATAAAAAAGATAATTTAGAAATTGACACTCTTGTTTTTAGACCATTAGAACTTGGCTCTGATTTTATGATAGATTTAGGAAAGTATGCCGATGAAAATAGTATTCTTAGTCATGAAAATGGTGTAATAAAAAATATACAATTTAATAATCACCAAATAGGAGATGGTAGAGTATTCTTTGTAGGATTAAATGATAGTTTAAACAATGGTGATTTTAGGAATAGAATTTTAGATAATGTCATCTTTAAGAATTGTGATTTAAGAAAATGCCAATTTGCTAGTTCTAAAGTCAATGAAACAGAATTTAGAAATTGTACTTTCCCAGTAATTAGAAACCAACTTGCAGCACATCCATTTTATAAGAGATTGTACACTGACTTTATTCTTTTTCCATCTCTTGTAATATTGATTTATTTTGTATCTATTAATAACGTTGTACTAGAATCATTAAGTATATATAATGAATTTTATATATTTTTGGCTCCTTTTTTAATTTATGTTCTTTTAGCTTCTGTACATCCTTTCTTGCAACCTATAGAGTATACAATTTCAAAGATATTTCACTGGATACCTATTGGAAGTTATGCTTATGAAGGTGCTAGAACTTTCAATTATCATTTTTCAACAAAAGATGAAGAAAAAATATTTTCAGATAAAAAAGCAAGTAAAAAAGAAAAGATGGAATCTTTAAACTCACTACTGCATGTATATAAACAATTAAAAGAGAATTTTGAAAAAAATGATTTTCAAATGGCAGGAAATTTCTTTTATTCACAGAGGTATTTGGAAACAATTTCTGAAAGTTTTAAAACTAAAAGTATGGCTGATACATTGTTGTTAAGTACGCATTACGTTGTAAATGGTTTTGGGGAAAGATTTGTTAGACCCGTAGTGTTTTTTATGTTAACTGTAATATTATTTAGTTTTTTTACAGATGCAAATAAAGATTATGTAGCTACAGCTAACACTCCATATTTTCTAATTAAAGATGCAAATCAAACAAGTAATATTACATATTATAAAGAAAACAGTTTTAAAGAATACATTAATATAAAGGGTTTGACAAAAGAAGACAAATTTAGGTTTAAAAACTTTCCCATAGTTAATGATAATTCAAAAGTTAAAACTTTTTCTTTAGATGAAAATAACAGCTTAGTAAGTTTATATTACTCTTTTAGCCATATTACATTGCCTTTTGTCTCTAAAGAAAAAGAGATATTTGTAAAAGTAACTAAAGACGCTGTATTATTAGGTTATTTAGAATCAGTTTTATTGTGGTTTTTTGCTGGTGCATTTGTGTTGGCTGTGTCACATAGAATAAGACGATAATTCTTAGGACTATAAAATGACAAAAAATGAAATACTAAATTATCTTCAAGAACATAAAAATGAATTTTTAGAAAAATATCAAGTATCAAAAATTGCATTATTTGGCTCATTCGCAAGAGATGAAAATAAAATAGATAGTGATATAGATATAGCTATTGAAACAAAGTTAAGTGATTATTTTTTACTTTATGACTTAAAAGAGCAGTTAGAAAATAGCTTTAATACAAAAGTTGATTTAGTAAGAATTAGAGAAAAAATGAATATGGCTTTGAAGAATAGAATTTTAAAAGATGGCATTTATGTATGATAAAAGTTTAATTTTAGAGATTTTAGAGCAGATAATTGATGCTGTTGAAATTGTTGAAGAGAGATGTGCTTCTGTAACTGATACAGACTACCTTATAGAGACTAAAGATGGTCAAAAGACACTTGATAGTATTTGTATGAAATTGATTGCTGTGGGAGAAAGTTTAAAAAATATTGATGTTATTACAAATAAAGAACTTCTTAGAGAATATAATCAAATAGAGTGGAAAAAAATAAAAGGGATACGTGACTTTATATCTCATCACTATTTTGATTTAGATGCTGAGGTTATTTATGGAATTTGTAAAAATAATATAGGTGATTTATTGGTAATATTAAGAGAAGTTTATGATGATTTATCTAAAAAATGACATTTAAAAATATAGATAAAGGCATATTATATATGCTGTTAGCATCTTTTTTGTTTGCATTTATGGGTGCATTTGCAAAAGAGTTAAGCAGTCATATGAGCTCTTTAGAAGTTGTATTTTTTAGAAATATTTTTGGTGTATTACTTTTAGGGGCTACACTTTTTGGACGTCCTATGAATCATAAGGGTGGAAAGCCATTCTTACTTCTTTTTCGTGGGCTTATAGGTTTTGTTGCAGTTCTTGCTTTTTTTTATAATATCGCAAATATTGCACTTGCTGATGCAATTACATTTTCAAAAACCTCTCCAATTTTTACAGCTTTTTTTGCATGGCTATTTTTAAAAGAGAAAATTTCATCTTTTGGCTGGTTGGCACTCTTTATCGGTTTTATAGGAATTGTTTTAATTACCCAGCCAAGTGGTTTAACACTAACAAAGACCGATTTACTTGGAATATTTAGTGGAGTAGGTGCGGCACTTGCATATACTTCGGTAAAAGAGCTTAAAAAGTATTATGATACTCGTGCTATTGTTTTATCATTTACAGGAGTTGGGACAATTGGTCCAATTATTTTAATGTTAATTGCTCCATATATTGAGTCATCTAAATTAGATTTTCTTTTTGCTGAATTTGTAATGCCAAGTGGTGAACAATGGTTTAGTGTGGTTGCAATGGGTACTTTGGCAACTTTAGCACAAGTATTTATGACAAAAGCTTATGGTATAAGTCAAGCTGGCTTAGTCGCTACTATAAGTTATAGTACAATTGCTTTTTCAATAATATTAGGAATACTTTTAGGCGACGCGTTTCCAACATTTGTAACAATATTGGGAATTTTATTAATTACAGTAGCTGGAATATTAGTGGCAAAAAAACCAAAAAAGGTAGAAAAATGATTTTAATAGCAGGACCATGTGTAATAGAGAGTCGTGAAGCGATACAAAAAATTGCAGAAGGTTTAAAACCAATAGCAGAACGAGACGATATTGATTTTTATTTTAAAGCTAGTTTTGATAAAGCAAATAGAACAAGTTTAGATAGTTTTAGAGGACCTGGTTTAGTTGAGGGATTAAAAATGCTCACTGAAATTAAAGAGCAGTTTGGTTATAAAATTTTAACTGACGTACATGAGAGCTCACAAGTTGAAGCTGTAGCAGAAGTTGCAGATGTTATGCAGATTCCTGCATTTTTATGTCGTCAAACTGATTTACTTGTGGCAGCTGCTAAAACAAAAGCGGTTGTAAACATTAAAAAAGGGCAGTTTATAAATCCACTAGATATGAAGTATTCACTTCTTAAAGTATTACAAACTCGTGGGGAAGACAGAGCTGAATATGAAATTTCTAAAGCTAATGATGTATGGTTAACTGAACGTGGTACAACTTTTGGCTATGGTAATCTTGTTGTAGATATGAGAGCATTACCTATTATGCGTGAAACTGCACCTGTAATTTTTGATGCAACTCATAGTGTACAGATGCCAGGTGCTGCTGGTGGTAAAAGTTCAGGTGATCGCACTAAAATTCCATACCTTGCAAGTGCTGCAGCTGCAGCTGGAGTTGATGGCTTCTTTTTTGAGACACATTACAATCCAGAAGAGGCACTTAGTGATGGCCCAAACATGGTTCCATTAGATGAGTTACCAAAATTAGTTGAACGTTTAGTTCAAATTCGCGCTGTAAATGAAGCGTACCCGATAAATTAAGACTATTTTAAATATAATTGCCCAATTTTAAAGTGCTAAGGAAATATAACAGATGAAGACTATTGAGGGAACATTACAAGTTAAAAATGACAAAAAAGTAGCGGTAATTTGTGGTCGTTTTAACCATATTATAACCGACAGACTTGTTGAGGGGGCAAAAGACTCTTATGTACGTCATGGTGGGAATGCTGATAATATCGATTTGATTTTAGTTCCAGGTGCTTTTGAGATTCCATTGGCTTTAAATAGAATTTTAAAAAATGGAAATTATGCTGGTGTATGTTGTGTTGGTGCAGTAATCCGCGGGGCTACTCCACATTTTGATTATATCTCAGCTGAATCAACAAAAGGGATAGCAAGTGCTGCACTAAACTTTGATGCAGCAGTCTCTTATGGACTGTTAACTACTGACTCAATTGAACAGGCGATTGAACGTGCTGGTAGTAAAGTTGGAAATAAAGGTTTTGAAGCGATGACTGGTTTAATAGAGATGATGAATCTATATGAAGAGATTGGTTAATGGCTACTAGAAGGCATGCTAGAGAAGCAGTAGTCGCACTGCTTTATGCCTATGATTTGGGTAATGAAGATATTAATGATTTTACTGACCAAATTTTAGAAGATCGTAAAATTCGTAATAAACAAAAAGATTTTGCTTTAAAGCTTTTTAATGGAGTATTGTCAAATTTGACGGCGTTAGATAACGCAATATCTACTCAAATTAAAGAGTGGGATTATGATAGAATTGGTTCTATTGAAAAAGCACTTTTACGTCTTGGAAGTTTTGAAATTCTATTTGAAAAGGTAGATAAAGCTGTTGTTATAAATGAAGCTATTGAAATTTCTAAAGAGTTTGGCGATGAGAAGTCTCCAAAATTTATAAATGGTGTTCTAGATAATATTAAACTTATTGAAGACGCGCCAGAAACAGAACTAAAAGATGAACAGACTATAGAAGAAAATGAAGTTAAAAAGAGTGATGATTAAAGCTCTTTTTTTAACGCTTTTTTTAACAGCGTTATCTTTTTCAAATAGCTGTATTGAGTGTCATGAGGGAATAGAACAGATACGAAGCTCAGAATCTAAGATGATGAGTGAAATTTTAAACATAGCAGATAAGGCTGGTCATTCTGGAAATGATTGTATTGTCTGTCATGGTGGGAATCCAAATGAGAAGAAAAAAGAGCTTTCTCATAGTGGAACTATTGAATTTTTTTTAAAAAATGAGGGACCAAAAAACTTCTACCCAGCACCAGCGAGTCCTTGGATAAATAAAAATACCTGCGGAATGTGTCATAAAGAGCAAGTAGGTACTCAATATAGCTCATTAATGATGAGCGAGGCTGGAAAAATTCAAGGGACATTGTGGGGGTTTGGCGGACTTAATGGCTATGCGCATGATGTTGCTAACTTTGATGTAAATGCCTCACAAGAACTTCATAAAAAACTAGGAACTAAAAAATATCTCTCTTACATGAAGAATATTCATAGTGAAAATCCTCAACTTTTTCCTAAAAACATGAAAGAGTTACCAGATGCTCCAACTGCAGACGAAGTACAAAAAAACCCACAACTTGCAGCCTATACATACATGCGTCAAGAGTGTCAAAGATGCCACACTGGAAGTAAAGGTGGAAGTAGACATCATAAAGGGGAATTTAGAGGAATAGGGTGTGCATCTTGTCACATTCCATACTCAAACTCTGGACTTTATGAGGGTAAAGATAAAAGCATAAGTAAAACGCAAAAAGGTCATCTACTAGTTCACTCAATTCAATCTACAAGAAAAGTAAAAGTAGAGGTCAATGATCAAAATTATTCTGGAATTCCGGTTGAGACATGTACAACATGTCATAATCGTGGAAAAAGAATTGGTGTATCTTACCAAGGTTTGATGGAATCAGCTTACCAGTCAACTTGGATGGAAGATGGAAGTGGGCAACCTAAACTTCATGGAAAAAGATATTTGCATATGAAGTCAGACATTCATCAGAAAAAAGGGATGTTATGTCAAGATTGCCACACTTCAGCTGATTCTCATGGCGATGGAATGGCAGTTGGAACAACTTTAGCTGCTGTAGAAATTGAGTGTCAAGATTGTCATGGAACAACTAAAGCCTACCCATGGGAACTACCTTTAGGTTATTCAGATGAGCATGATACTAAACCTGCAACTGGTAAGAGTAGGGGAGTAACACAAACATTAAAAGAGTATCTTCAAAAAGGGACAGTTTATGATAAAAAGGATGGTTATCTTTTAACTAGTCGTGGAAATCCTTTGACAAATGCAGTACGTGAGAAAGATAATAGCGTTACAGTACATTTAGCAAGTGGAAAAGATATAAATTTACAGCCTCTAAAAAAGCTAAAAATACAAGAAAAACTATCTGAAAAAGCACTTGTGGCAATGGATCAGATTAGTGCGCACACTGATAGGTTAGAGTGTTATACATGTCACGCTACATGGGCACCACAATGTTATGGTTGTCATGTAAAAATTGATTACTCAGGTGGTAAACAAAATGTAGACTGGCTAAAAGCTAGTCATGATCAAGATTTACATGGTACAACTGGTGATATGCGTGGAAATTTAAAAGAGTATTTAATTGATGGAAAAGTTACAGAGACTAGATCTTTTCTTCGTTTTGAAGATCCACCACTTTCACAAAATGGCGAGGGACGAATAAGCCCTACTATCCCAGGATGTCAAACTACAATTACAGTAATTGGTAAAGATGGTAAAGCCCTGCTTCAAAACCATGTATTTAAGATTCCAAATGTAGAAGGCGCAGGCGAAGAGGGACAACTTGGAATTGATATGTCACCTGTTCAACCGCACACTATTCAAAAAGAGTCACGCTCATGTGAGAGCTGTCACTCTAATGCTAAAGCTATGGGTTATGGAATTGAGAGTGGTATGTTAATGTCAAGTCCTGCTAATGACCATATAGTTGACATTTCTACGGCAGATGGTAAACTGTTGTCTATTAATTCGAAAATACAGATTTCAGCTGTTGAAAATCAAAATATGGATTGGTCAAGGTTTGTAGATGAGAATGGTACACAACTGCAAACTGTTGGACATCACTTTAAGCTTTCAGGTCCACTGAGTAATGAGCAACGTGCAAAACTAGATAGAAGTAATGTCTGTCTGTCATGTCATAAATCAGTACCAGATAAAGATTTAGCTGTTAGCGCTTTGCACCATGTAGCCACGATGGCAGGACTTAAAATAGATAAAAAAGAGCACGGTTCTATTTTAAATAAGATTTTACATATTGGGGCTTGGGTTCAAGTTGTTGGTATATTATTTTTGTTATTTGTAGTAATATATGGGTTAATTTTATATAGGAGAAAAAAATGAGATTAATATTTTCAATGTTTTTGTTTTTGTCAGTTATAAATGCAGCAGATTTTGTAACAAAACTAAGTCCTTATAGTGTCGATGTTACAATTGATAAACTTACTAAAATTGTAAAAGCTAAAGGTTTTACAGTTTTTACTTTAGTAAATCATACTAAGGGGGCAAAAAGTGTTGGACTTGCTTTAGCCGATCAACAAGTTTTAATTTTTGGTAATCCTAAAGTTGGTACTAAAATCATGATGAAAGATCCATTAGCTGGATTTGATTTACCAATTAAAGTTATGGTTTTTCAAGATGGTAAAAAAGTAAAACTTGTTTATAGAACAAAAGATTATTTTGAAACTCATTATTCATTAGATAGCTGTGGATCATTAAATAAAATGGCTAGTGCATTAGATAAAATTACAAATAAAGCTATAGGCAAATAATATGAGTCGTATGAGTGTAGCACAAGCTCTTAATCTAATCGAACACGCTGATTTAAAAGAGCTTGGAGAGATGGCTACAAAACGTAAGCGTGAGCTTCATCCTAAAGGTATTACGACCTTTGTTGTTGATAGAAACATTAACTATACAAACGTTTGCTGGGTTGATTGTAAGTTTTGTGCATTTTACCGACATGATAAGGCTGAGGATGCTTATGTTCTTACTTACGAGGAGATTGGGCAAAAGATTGAAGAGTTACTAGCAATTGGTGGTACTCAAATACTCTTTCAAGGTGGTGTGCATCCAAAACTTCAAATTGAGTGGTATGAAGATTTAGTAGAGTGGATTCACTCTCATTATCCAACTATTACTATTCATGGATTCTCAGCAATTGAGATTGATTATATTGCTAAAATTTCAAAAATTAGTGTGGAAGATGTTTTGACTCGACTAAAAGCAAAAGGTTTAAGTTCAATTCCAGGAGCTGGAGCTGAGATTTTAAGTGATCGTGTTCGTGATATTATTGCTCCTCGTAAAATTGATGCATCTCGTTGGATTGATATACATAGAAAGGCTCATAAGCTAGATATTAAATCAACTGCAACAATGATGTATGGTACCGTTGAAACTGATGAAGAGATTGTTCGTCACTGGGAGATGGTAAGAGATTTACAAGATGAAACTAACGGTTTTAGAGCCTTTATTATGTGGTCTTTTCAGTCAGATAACACTCAACTTAAACGTGAGATTCCAGATTTAAAAAAGACAACATCAAATAGGTATCTGCGTCTTTTAGCAGTAAGTAGACTATTTTTAGATAATGTACCAAATATTCAGAGTTCATGGGTAACACAAGGCTCTTACATTGGTCAAACAGCTTTGATGTTTGGTGCAAACGACTTAGGTTCTACTATGATGGAAGAGAATGTAGTAAAGAGTGCAGGGGCAAGTAATAGAATGGGCAGCGATGAGATGATAAGTTTGATAAAAGATATAGGTGAATACCCAGCACAAAGAAATACAGCTTATGAGATTGTGAGAGATTATGCGTAGTATAGTAATATTAATATTTTTAGGAGTAACACTAATGGCAAGTAAGATAATAAACGTTGAAGTTAAAGGTGTAAAGGTACCGATTATTTATGAACATGATGCACAGTTGCCTATAGTTTCAATGCAGTTAGTTTTAAAAAACTCTGGGACTATTAATGATGGTAATTTAAGTGGACTTGCTCGTATGAGTGCTTCAATGCTTAATGAGGGAACACTAAAAGATGGTAGTCTAGGATTTGCTAAAAAGTTAGAAGAGAAAGCAATTCATTTAGGTACACATAGTGGTAATGAAACTTTTGTTTATGAAGTAGGTTCTTTAAAGAATGTTTTTGATGATGCAATTGTTCATTTTACTCAACTACTAAGCAATCCAAACTTAACAAAAGATGCTCTTAAAAAAGTAAAAAGAAGCACTATAGGAACTATTACTCAAAAGTTAAATGATTTTGACTATATCGCAAATACAGAGCTGAAATCTCTACTTTTTTCTGGTACTATTTTGGCAAATACATCTATTGGAACATTGCAGAGTGTAGAGGCTATTAAACTTAAAGATATTAAAAACTTTGTAAAAGATGTTCTTGTATTGGAGCGTGCTGTTGTTGTAATTGGCGGAGATATTAGCCAAGATGAAGCAAAAAATTATGCTAAAAAAGTTTTAAAAAATTTAGGACATGGTAAATTAAAAGAGTTACAACACATAGAGACTTCTAGTGATGTTAAGCGTAAAGTTGTAAAAAAAGATACTGAACAGGCATATCTCTATTTTGGTGCACCATTTAATATGAGAGCGGGAGACAGTGATTACTATAAAGCTAGAGTAGGTATTCATATTTTAGGTGCTGGTGGTTTTGGAAGTCGTTTAATGGAAGAGATTCGTGTAAAACGAGGACTTGCATACTCTGCTTATGCACGAGTTGCTGTTAATAATTCACATAGTTATTTTAGTGGGTACCTTCAAACTAAGTTAGAGAATCAAGATGAAGCGATGAAAATTGTTAAAGAAGTTATAGGTAGTTATGTAGAAAAAGGTGTTACTCAAGTTGAACTTGATGCTGCTAAAAAGTTTTTATTAGGAAGTGAACCACTTAGAGTAGAGACACTTTCACAGAGACTTTCACGTGCATTTTTAGAGTATTATAAGGGTAAAGAACTTGGATATTCACTGCAAGAGTTGGAGTATATTGAGAGGTTAGAACTCTCAGATTTAAACGAATTTATTCGCAATCATAGCGAAATTATGCAGCTTAGTGTTGCCGTTGTTACAAAATAAAGCTGACTTAGAGAAGTTCAAAAGGTTAGGAATATCCTCTGCTTTAGAACTTGCAGTTTTTGTTCCTTCTGTTTATGAGAATCGCGAGATTTTAAGTGAAGCTTTAATTGGTCAAACACAAGTTTTAGATGTTACAGTAGAATCCATTCAACAGACTCCCAAATTTCTTCGTATATCTTTCTTTAGTCATAATTTAGAGACAAATGTGGATGGAATGATTTTTAATCCACGTCCATTTCATAGAAAAGTCTTTAGAAATTCTGCAAAGATGTTAATTCATGGAAAAATTCAAAAATATAATGGTACTCTTCAGATAGCCCAACCAAAGACAGTTGAAAATTCAGGTGGCATAGTTGCTATTTATAGAACAGATTTACGAACTGATAGTATGAGAAGATTGATAGAAAAATATATAACTTTAGAGAGTTTAGATGCCTTGCCAGATGACATAATTAAAAATATTATGAGCCTGCACTATCCAACTGCTGAATTTGTAAATAATTTTATAAAAGTTGGTGAATATGAGGGTAAATATCTGTACGCATTAAAGTTTGCAGAACTATACGCATATATGTCACAACTTAAAAAAAAGCGTAGGTACTTTAACGCTTCACATATATTAAATGCAGAGTGGAAAAGTTGGGAAAAAACACTCCCCTTTAATCTTACAGATGATCAAAAACGAGCTATTGGTAAAATAGAGAAAGATTTTAGTTCAGGTATCTCTAGTCGTAGAATAGTTGTTGGAGATGTTGGTTCTGGTAAAACTATGGTTATTTTAGCATCTATTATCATGGCTCACCCATATAAAAGTATATTGATGGCTCCTACTACTTTACTTGCTAATCAGCTTTTTGAAGAAGCTTTAAAGTTTTTACCAGATGAATTTAAAATTGCACTAGTTACAAATGAGCAAAAAAAAGAGGATTTATCAAATTTTGATGTATTAATAGGGACACACGCATTGCTTTTTAGAGATTTACCAAATGTAGCACTTGTTATGGTTGATGAGCAGCATAGATTTGGAACAGCTCAAAGAAATATGTTAGAGAAATTAACAAATGATGATGCAAATACTAAACCACACTATATTCAATTCTCAGCTACTCCCATCCCACGTACTCAGGCGATGATTGATTCAAATATTATTGATGTCTCTTTAATTGAGCAGACCCCATTTAAAAGAGATATTTCAACCAAGGTTATTCAAAAACCTAACTTTAAAGACCTTTTATCACATATAAATTCAGAATTAGAGCAAAATCATCAAGTCTTAATTGTTTATCCTTTGGTGGAACAAAGTGATGCGATAGAGTATCAATCTTTAGAAGAGGCAAAAAATTTTTGGATTAAACGTTTTGAAAATGTAGCAGTTACTCATGGAAAAGATAAAAATAAGAGTGAAGTACTGAAAAACTTTAAAGATAGTGGAAATATTTTACTAGCAACTACTGTGGTAGAGGTAGGAATATCTTTACCAAGACTCTCAACTGTTGTAATTGTAGGAGCTGAGCGTTTAGGATTGGCTACTCTTCATCAATTACGTGGACGTGTAAGTCGTACTGGATTAAAAGGATATTGCTATCTTTTTACAAATTTACAAAAGAGTGCAAGATTAGAATCTTTTTCGCAAAGTAATAATGGTTTTGAGATTGCAGCACTAGATTTAAAGTTTCGTCAAAGTGGTGATTTACTTAGTGGAAATATGCAAAGTGGAAAATCTTTTAGATGGGTAAATTTAGGTGAAGATGAAAAGGTTGTTAAAGAAGTACAAATTTATTTAGATAAAAATAGTTTTTAAAAAATAAGATAAAAAGTAAAATAATAAGTATTTAATTATGTATTAAGAAATGTAGTGATAGTATTCTTTAAATTTAATTAAAGGATAGAGTATGCTTAAAAAGAATATGATAGTTTTAAGTGTTGTTATTTCAACTCACTTATTTGCAAATAGTGCAACAGTAGTAGGTGTGGGGGGGAAGCAGTTCCTAAATTAACAAATAGTGTCGTTGGTAATGTAGTTAGTATTGAAAAATCAAAAATATTATCTAAGGATGTTAAAAATTTTCTTAAAAATGGTAAGCAAGTTGATAAGGAAGTAGTAATATATATAAAAGATGATGTTATTGATGAGTTACCAGATGGAGAACATTATGCTTCAGGTAGTTATATTAAAGATAATGGAAATGTCTATGAAGTACTTAATCTTGATGGAACGTTGGCTACAAAAAAGGATTTTGATGAAGTAAATCGTAGATCTTATATTAAGCGCTTGGACATTATGCAAAGAAGAGGGACACTTCGTCTAGCACGTCTCAAAGAGTTATTACCATCATTACCATTAACTTCTAGTGAAAAAGAAAAACTATTAAATCCAAACACTGTACAAATACGACTTAAGCTTAAAAAGAATAGTATTTTAGAGTTATCAAATAAAAAATCTCATTTAATTACCCATATTGGCTTGCCTAAAAAAATAAAACTACATCAATCACTTACAACTACTCTTGATAAAATGGGAGTTTATACATATGGTCATAATATTGGGTATACAGGTCAAGGTGTTACTATATTCCATACTGAGGGTGATGGCATAGCTAATGTAAATGATTCTAGATTAGCTGATACAAATATTATAAATTTTCCAGGCGGGGATCAAATCGTTACAGAACATGCAACAAATACTTTATCACTATTTCACATAACAGCTCCTGGTTCTCAATTAATCATAGGTTCTACAGATGCGGTGAGTACTCCTTCTGCTGCATGTTTTACACGTACCGATCTTTTAGCTAGTTACCCAATTGATCTTATGACAGTTTCAGTAGGCTACGGCGGAAGTGTTTATGAGTATTGTGATCAAGTGTGGGATAATTATTCTTATCAAAATGGTGTATCAATGTTTAGTTCATCTGGTAATGATGCTTCTTTAATGGTTACGTCACCATCAAAAAGCTACAATGGTTTTTCTGTAGGTGCTTATAATAATTCTATATCACCTTATGCTATGGAGCCATCAAGTTATATTAATCCATTAACAAAAGCAGAAAAACCAGATTTTGTCGCACCTGGATCTAATATAGATGGATATACTGGATGGGGTACTAGCTATTCAACTCCAATTGCTGCAGGAGTTGCTGCAATGAGGTTGCAAGAGTCTGCTGGTTTCAAGGGACAACCAGCTTTACTAAAGTCATTTATGTTAGCGACTACTATAAGTGATATAGACAATGATGGTAAAGTACTTAGCGCTAAGGATGGTGCAGGTGCAGTAGGAATGAGCCCAAATTATTGGAATTGGAGGTCTTGGAATGAAAATGTGCCAGCGACTTCGTATAGTTTTTCTGAACCAATGACTGCTGGTAAAAAATATCGTATTGCAATTTCATGGCTTGTATCAGGAGATACTATGAAGCAACGGGTAGATAGTGGTATATTAGCAGAGGAACTTCTTCCTGTTGATTATGATTTATCTGTTTATAATGGGATTACGCAAGTTGCGCTTTCTTCAAGCAGTACTGATAATAAAGAGATGGTAGAGTTTACTGCACCAACTAGTGGAAATTATACTGTCATAATAAATAGAAAAGCTTATAGAACAACAACAAAACTTTATTTAGGTTATACAAGGTATATAGTTAATTAATAGTAAAAATAGTAGGTTATATATAATTTTATGATATATAACCTACTTATTATTTTAAAAGGAGTAAAATATTAAATTGGAGTCTTTGAAAAATAGTAAATATAAAAAAATATTTACAATATTATCCGCATTTACACTGATTATATCATATGTGATGCTAGAACAACTACCGCTTAAAGTTGGTAGTGTGTTTTTAAATAATGTAGGTAAAAATGTCTTTTTACCACATAGTATAAATGATAAAACCGGTGTAGTATATAGTTATGATTCTGTTATATACTCCTCTGCATTTTCTTCATCTTATCTTAGAATAGTTCCAGATGATTGTTTAAAAAAGCTTATTGTGAACGAGAAAATTATTCGAATTGATAATATAGAGAATATTTGTAATTGGAAAAGTGGATTTGTAATTAACTTAGAAAGTTACTTAAAGAGTGGAGAAAATAAACTTTCTTTTTATGTTGAGTTAAAAGATAGCATTGGTGGTCTAAACATTATCCCAATTCAAGACAGGCATTCAATAGCATATCGTACTGCCTCATTAATTATGATGATTTCATTGAGTATTTTAGTCTTTTCTGTAGTTAGATTTTTTGGATTTTCTAATGAAATATCATTATTAATGGTACTTGGAACTCTATTGAGAGTAATATATCTAAGCTATACTGATTTTGATACTAGAACTTATGATGTTACTTTAAGCTCTGGACACTTAGATTACATAAAGATGATAGCAAATAATTATATTTTACCAAACCCAACACAAGGGTGGGAGTATCATCAGCCACCTCTTTATTATATTGTAGCTGCACTATTCTATAAGTTTGGAACTTTAGTAACATTTATAAATGAATTAGTATTGCTACAAATCCTCTCTTTAATACAATTTAGTGTGTTTTTATTTTATTCATTAAAAATATTGTCATTAAGTATATACAACAAGAAGATACTATTTTTTGTCTCAATTATTATTATATTTTGGCCATCTGGAATAATTCATTCTATTAGACTTGGTAATGATGTTATGTTTTATATGTTATTTGCTATATCAAGTTACTATACTATTTTATGGAGACAACAAAAAATAAAACTGTTTTGGGCACTACTATTTGCGTCATTAGCACTTATTACTAAATCAAATGGAATTATTTTATTTGCAGTTATAGGAAGTTTATTGCTTTTAGAATTATATTCTCATAGAGAATATAAAAAGTTTTTTATAGACTTTAGAAACATAATGATATTCTTTATAATTGCGTTTTTGATTAATTTTGCTGACAATATATATTATGCATTGCAAGACAATAGTAAGGATTGGTTAGTAAGCAATGTTATAAATACGATTAACAGCAAGTTATTTGTTAATAATAATCTTGAAAACTATATATATTTTGATTTTAAAACATATTTTGTAGAGCCTTATATAGATACTTGGAACGATAAATATGGTCGTCAGTATTTTTGGAACTTTCTTTTTAAAAGTTCACTTTTCGCAGAATTCTTTTTTGATAACAATTTCCAAATAACGGTTGCATCTTTAATTGGTTTTCTCAGTTTTGGTATTTTTGCATATATTATTATGGGTATTTTATTAATTAAAAAAGTGACATCAGAAAACTATGCTATTTATTTACTAATATTGTTCTTTTCTATTTTTGCACTTTTAGTTTATCGTATTAAAATACCAGTATCTTGCAATACTGACTTTAGATATATTTTACCTGTATTGATTCCAATGAGTTATTTTTATGCCCTGTCTTTGGAGTATTTTAGAGATAAGAAGTATATAGTTCTAGAGTTATTTGGGTATTTACAAACTCTACTTTTACTACTTTTTAGTGTTTCGTTCTTTATTTATCCCATGTTTTAGAATAAATAACATGTCTGCCCAACTTGGGGCAAACAAATCTATTAATAAAGTCCAAATTTAGCGTCAGAGCGCTTATGGATGACACGAGTTTTACCATCTATGTCGTTAAAAATCATAAATTGTTGAGCTCCCTCTTTTAGACGAGATAGTGCTTCATCTATTTCCATTGGTTTATGAAGTTCTAAATCCATAGGAACAATTTCATCTTCAAAACCATCAAGTTGTGGCTCTTCTGATGCAAGTGCTGCTGTTGTATTTTCTTCCATACCAGCATGTTTATGATCAGTAACTTTATCGTGGTGACGACGAAGAACTTTTTGTGCGCGATCTACTGCTAAATCAACAGCTGCGTAAAGGTCTTTATCTTTGTGTTGAATAACAACTGTACCTTTATGTGCTAGGTTAATAGTAAAGTTAACACTTGTACGTTGTTTACCTTTTCTCTCATCTGAAGAGAGTATCGCAGATATAGATATTATATCTAGTTGATATTTTTGTAAGCTTTCAAAAGCGTTTTCTATGTAATGTTTTATTCCGTCCGTCAATTCCATGTGACGTCCAACGATGCTCATGTTCATCATGAACTCCTTACTAACTAATATATAGTAATTCTATCACGTTTTATCTTATAGAATTTTTTAATATGATAGAATTGTGTCAAGTAAGGAGAGATAATGCAAATAGTAATAAAATTGTTATTAATTGTGATGTCTAACTTCCTATTTGCTTCAGATGTTAGTATTAAGAGTGGTTGGCAACTTCTCGGTGCTAAAAGCAAAATAACTGATATGTCTATTTTTGATAAAGCTGGAATAATTGGAATTTTCTCCTATAAAGATAGCTCATTTATCAGCTACCCTAAAGATGCATCTTTTGAACTTATACATGAACTATTAGGCGGCGATGGTTATTGGCTAAATGCTTCTAACGATTTAACTTTAAGTTTTGATGATAGTGCAGCCTTAGAAGTAGGTGCAATATATGGTGTAAATGTTGTAAAAGGTTGGCGCCTACTTGGTGCTTTACAAGATTTATGTGTGAATCATATTTTTAATGACTCTTCAATTAAGTCTGTTTGGGCATATGATATTAATTCTGAGTGGAAGCAGTATACACCAGTAAACATAGATAAACTTACTCAAATTGCTAAAGGGCGTGGATATTGGGTTAATTCAATTTCTGATTTACAACTAATTCCATATATTGAAATTAGTGGAAATATTGTTGATGGTTATATAAAAGATGCAAGACTTAAAATTTCATCTTTAGACACAGGAAAAATACTTCCTTTCGTTACAGCTCCTACTACCTTAAATGCAATTACTTCACTGCAAAGCAAAGAGAATGGAGGTTATAAAGTATATATAAACTCAAATAGCTCTTCAGCTTATGTTATTCGTACAGTAGGAGGAGATGATAAAAGTAGTGGTGAGATATTTGAGGGCATATTAAAAGGGGTAGTTGCAAATTTAGGTTGTAGTGAAGTTAACAGTGCAGTTAGACATATTTCACCAATTAGTTCGATTGTCACAAAGATTTTTAGTGATGCTCAAAAAGCAACCAAATCTTTACGTACAGTCAATACTTTGTTAGATGATACTGAAAAAAGGGTTGCATTACTGTTCGGTGTGGATAAAGGAGCGCTAATAAGTGATCCTATCGAACTACTACAAAGTAATGCAGTTGAAGATAAAAATAATGCGGCAAAACTTTTAAGAGGTGCGTTAATTGTTGAAAAAGTAGCAGAGGCAATTGCGAAAAGTGTTACAGATGCTTCTAATGTGAACAGTATTCAAAAAAGTATTGAGATTGCTATGGATGGTGTTGCAAAAAGTTTAGGTAATACTACTACTGATTTTAATAGCACTATGTTAGATATTACTACTTTAATAGATAATAGTGTCCTTGGGTTTAGTAATCAAAAAAGTAAAGAGAAACTAGATTCTGTAAAAGATATTTTAATGAGTACAACTCAATTTGTTCTTAATATTGATGAAGAAAAATATAAAAGTGCAGATGCACTTAATCAGATTGAGATTACTCAAAAAGCTATTGAGTTAGTTACTAGTAAAATTGAGCAAAAACTTCAAAATGTTGCAATTTCAGATAGTAATTTTACAGCTCTATCAATAGAAGCAAAAAATGTTGTAAAAGCTATTTCAATTAGTGGTGGAGTAGGTGGAACGCGTGCTTTGGTTAAAAGTCAAATAGATAGATTAGCAGTGCAAAATCAAAAATTGGATATTTCAGACTTTACTGATAAATTTTTAGATGATGTGACAGTTGCTCAAAAAAGCAAACAATATAATGATATTTTTGGTGATGATATCTCAATTAAAATAATAAGTGCTGCCTCAATAGCATTTAAAGAGATTATTGAAAAGAAAATTTTGGGTGAAGTTGTAGATGGAAATGAAGTTGCGCAGATTATTGCTAAAAACATTAGTTCTTTAGAGGGAACTACTCAACAAAGTATTAACAATAAAACTCTATCAATTAAAGATTCAATAGCAAGTGATGTTGATGTACTGATTAGTAAGTCTAAGAGTATTTCTGATGAGGTAGTATTATCTAGTGATGCTATTAAGTCTGAAAATTGGCTAGAAGAGGCTCCTCAGTTGATGTCATGGCAAGGAGCAACATCTTTTTGTGCTTCTTCATTAGCAAGATTACCAACATTAGTTGAGTTAACTAAATCATTTTCTATAAAAATAGATGGTTTTAATTCTGTACACTTTTATTGGTCATCAACAGAAGATAGTATAGATTCAAATAAAGCTTTGCGAGTATTTTTTGATTCAGGTGCAAGTACATCAACTTTAAAGTCAGATAATAGTTTTGTTAGGTGTATAAAACTATAATTTATTAATAAAAGTTTATAAAAGTTGATGTACAATGGGTATAAGTATCTACTAAAGGATATATTATGCATCATGGTGGAATTGTCTTAATTCTTTTTGTAATAGGCTCTTTAACTATTGGAGCACTTTTGAAAATGTTTATGCGCAATAGCAAGTTACCGTACACGGTGGCTCTTCTATTACTTGGAATTGGTGTTGCAAGTTTAGATAGAGCAGGTTTTATTGGTAATGAGATGCTTAGCTCAATGTTTCATCAAGTAGGTTCAATCGATCCGCATCTAATTTTATTTCTCTTTCTTCCTACACTTATTTTTGAATCAGCTTACGCAATGGAACCACATCTATTTTTTAGAATAGCTCCTCAAATTTTAGTTCTTGCTGTTATTGGTTTGATTATAGCTATGGTTTTAACTGCATTTACTGTTAGTTGGATTCTTCCTTGGGGGATTGGAACAGCACTACTATTTGGTGCGCTGATAAGTGCAACAGACCCAGTTGCAGTCGTTGCACTCTTAAAGGAGAAAAGTTCAAGAAAACGTTTAGAAACTTTGATTGATGGTGAATCTTTACTTAATGATGGAACAGCGATAGTGTTCTTCTCACTATTTTATGGATTTGCACTAGGAACTACAACAGAGTTTAGTGGATTAAATGTTTTAGGAGAATTTATTTGGGTTGTAAGTGTGGGTGGTTTAACTGGTGTTGTAATTGGTTGGCTTACTCTTTACATTATAGGCAAACTATTTAATCAGCCATTAATAGAAATTACCTTGACAGTGGCTGCTGCATATCTTGTTTTTATTATTGCAGAGGGTATGCACGTTTCTGGTGTTGTAGCATTAGTGTCACTTGCACTTATGTTCTCTACAATGGGGCGGACTAGAATTTCACCTGAAGTTGGACATTTCTTGCATCAATTTTGGGAAATGATGGCGTATATGGCAAATACATTGATATTTATAATTGTTGGTATTGTTATAGCTCTTCGTATAAATATTGATGACCCGCAATTGTGGATTACACTTGGGATTTTATACATTGCTCTCACTGTTATTCGTACAGCCTCAGTAGGTGTTCTTATGCCACTACTTTCACGCATTGGAGTAGGGATAACAAAAGAGAAAGCTGGTGTACTGATTTGGGGTGGATTACGTGGGGCGGTTTCACTCTCACTTGCATTGAGTATCGCTCAAGATGAAAATATTCCAAAAGCAGTAGGTGAGCAGATACTATTTTTAACAGCAGGTATAGTTGTTCTTACGATTGTTATTAATGGTTCAACCATGGAAGCCCTGCTCCACTTTTTTGGATTAGATAAATTGCCACCTGCTAAAGAGGCATCAGTGCAAAAAGCAAGAGCTAGTTTGCATGTTCAGATGAAAAACTTTATTAAACGTTTTGAAAATAATCTGTTCTTTAGTACGATAAGTGTTGGAACATTGAACCAGTATATTGAGGATAGAACTGGTATAGCACATATACAAGAGATAAAGCATGAACAAACCAGTAATGAAGATGCAATGGTTGCTTTCATGCGTAGACTTTTGGAAATTGAAAGAAGTGATTATTGGCGTCAATTTGAAGAGGGATACATTGGCAGACAGGCAGCATTTATTTTAGATAAATCAGTAGAGCATGCACTTGATAACAATCCTGTTATTGCACCTCGTAATAATTTGAGTCCAAGTTGGAAAATACCATCAGCACCAACTATATTTTTTAAACTTCCGATTATACATGGTTATCTAGAATCATGGGTGTTTTCAAAACTTTCACTTAGTTATGATGTGGCGCGTGGATTTACAGAGGCTCAAAATGAGATGCTTAGACATTTAGATAAGTTAAGTCCAAGTGATGAGGCAAAAGCGCAAGTTGAAGGGATGATTGAACAAAATAAGAGTGAAGTTGCTATCTTTATCAAACATCTTGGTCGAGAGTATACTTCGTTGGTTGAGTCTCTTCAAGATGGTTCAGCTAGACGACTTTTACTAAACCATGAGCGTTCACTTATCTGGAAAATGGAGCATGATGGTGTACTAGAAGAGGCAGAAGCACACCATTTAATAGAGTTAGTTGAGCAACAGATGGAAACTATGTCTCATAAGAGAGATCATCAAGTGTTTAAACAAAAAGGTTAGCACATTATCTATTTGGAAACTTAAGTGGAAATCACTTAAGTTTTTATTCTAAAGTTTTATTGGAATGTAGTAACTTAACTTAAACTTTTCATCATCAGCTAAAAAGTGATTTTTATGGTAGATTGTATAAGACGGACTTGTTGTTGTTTCATATCCACTCTCTATAAGCCATTCAAAATAGACCCAGTTCATAAACTTTAAAACATCTCCATACTTACCATCGAAGTCAAATCTTGCATAAACTCCCTCTGGTATTGAAAACAGAGGAAAACTTGAACTATTAAACTCATTTTTTACACTTACGCATGCTATATAACTACACTCACTTAACGGTGTTATTGTAGGGTTGTCATGGTACAACCCAATCTGTTTAAAGTCTGTAATACTGTTACAAAGAATCCAAGTTTGCAGTTTTTGCCATGTTGTTCGGATTGAGCTATTGTATCCTTGATGGCGAATGTAGTAAGCTTTTATCTCTTTCATTTTAACGATTTTAGGACTAAGTGATGAAAAGTCAGCAGTAGAATTTGTTGCGCTTGATGACTTTTTTAAAATATCGAGTACATAATTTTTATAACCATCTTCTTTCCAAGAGCTTGGTGTCATAAAAAACTTTTCTTTAAATGACTTTATGAAAGAGGTATGCGAACTATATCCGCAGATACTTGCTATTTGTGAAATTGTAGAATTTTTATTTGTGAGAAGTAAGCTAGAAGCTTTTTGAAGTCGAATCGACTTGATACTTTCATAAATATTTTTACCAAACTCACTCTTAAATACTCTAAGCATATGAAATTTACTAATGCTTAGATTATTACTCAGCTCATCAAGGTTAATGTCAGTGTCTACATATTTATAGATGTAGTACATTATATCATTAGCAATTTTTCTATGGTTATTTAGTGTATCTTTTTTCATATTGATTTAATTATAGCAATATATATTTATATTTTGAGCAATAATAGATAATATATATAGCAATAAAGATAAAGTAATAATAATTTTCTTCTATTAAAATAGCGTTATTAATAAGGAGCGAAAATGAAAAGGTCATTTATTCGAGAGATTTTAGAGTCAATTGATTCTGAGATAATCTCTTTTGCTGGTGGTTTACCAGATGAGAAGCTGTTTCCAATTGAAGATTTGAAAAAAGCAAATATTGGGTTTTATGATGATGCTAAAAATCTTCAATACTCAACTAGTATAGGGATAACTCCATTGAGAGAGAAGATTGCAAATTTCTATAATGAAGATGGTTTTGAGACAAATACTGAAAATATTTTGATAACCACGGGGAGTCAACAAGCCCTATATATTATCGCAAAATATTTTGAAAACAGTAAAATAGTGATAGAAGAGCCATCATATTTAGGTGCTGTAAATATTTTTAAAATGAATAGTCTTAAAATGCATCCTATAGAGTTAATGAACGATGGAATAGATATAGATAAATTTAAAGATGAGTTTAAAAGAACAAAACTTGCTTATCTTATACCAGATTTTCAAAATCCAAAAACCTCACAATATAGCAATGCAAAAAGAGAATATATTTCAAAAATTGTTTTAAATAATGGAGGATATATTATAGAAGATTCTCCATATAGTGAGCTTTATTTTAGTAAAAAACGAAGAAGTATAAGTTCAATGATTAGCGATAACAGTCTTCATTTAGGATCATTTTCAAAAACTCTTTCCCCTAGTTTACGGATTGGATGGGTACGTGCAAATAATAGTATAATTAAAGAGTTTGTAAAAATTAAAGAGATTATAGATTTGCACAGTTGCACAATCGCACAATACACATTAAATAATTACCTAGAAAACAATTTTAAATATAAAAATCATCTTCAAACTCTTAGAGATTTATATAAAGTTAAGATGGAAAATTTTGCTTTGATGTTAAAAAAATATTTACCAGAATTTATATTTTCAAAACCTAATGGTGGGATGTTTATATTTGGGTTTATAAAAGGTATTGATACATTTGAATTAGTTCAAGAGTGCATAAAGCAAAAGGTTGTTTTTGTGCCAGCAAATCAATTTTATTTAGATAAAAAGATTAGTAACGAAATTAGGTTTAACTTTACACACTCTAGTGCCTTAGATGTAGAAAAAGGCTTGAAAAAGATAAATATAGTTTTAGCAAAAATGTCACCTACAAATTAAGCCAAAATAGTTTGGCTTAATTTGGAATTTGTTTAACAGTGGCAATACCATTTACTATAACTACAGCATAATCTAAACCGTTAAGTGTAAAAATAACTGAGCGGTCGTAATTTTGATAATTTGAATTTGTATTTGCTGATTTAATAGTTGATACTGGAACTATTGAATCATCTTTAATACGAAATAAGAATAGACCATTGATAGATTTCCAATCATTTGTTAGCTCGTTGTTGTTTTCATTTATCTGAAGGCTTGGTTCGCTTGAACTAAAACTTTTTGTTGTAGTTAGTAGTTCTGCTAGTTCAATGCCTGAATATCCATAATTACGTTGAGAGATAGGTATAGCAATAGTCTTATCGCTTGGACGGTATGTAAAAGCTTTGTGGTTATTTAGAACACTGCTTTGTGTTGAGCGTTCACCAATAACAACTTTGTCAACAATAGTTGGGTTTGCAAAGTCACTTATATCAAAAAGTTGTAGTTGTATACCTTGTGTTTGACCAAATATATTTGCATCTCGTCCAATTGAAAGAATTAAGTTATTATTTATTTGGTGAAAATAGCTAGAAAAGCCAGGAATCTTAAGCTCACCAACTTTTTTGGGATCACTTGGATTACTAAGGTTAACTGTATAGAGCGGATCTGTTCGCCTAAATGTAACTACATATGCCTTTTCTGCAAAAAAGCGTACACCAGTAATACGTTCACCAGTTTCACCAAGTCCTTTAAGCGTTCCTAAAATTTTAAGTTCTTCATCTTTATCTTCAATTGTATAGATGCGGTTGTCAGTCTCACGCCAATTATCGTTTACTGTAGTTGCAACTCTTAAAATATTTTCATACTCACTTAGACTAAATTGATTTAAAAGAGTTCCTCCTACATCAATTTTTCCCCTATATTGTAATGATTCACCAATTGCAATTTTATAAATTGTACTTCTTTTTTCTGAGACTGTTTCAGAGTAATAACGTGGATAGTTATGAGAAGCAAGATATATTGCATTTGCACTTGAATAGACTGTATAGGAGCTGGCCGTTAATGAAATACTCTCTAGATACTTTAACGTATTTATGTCAAACGTAGATATAGTTGTAATAAAAGGTTCTTGTTCTGCTTTTGGCGGGGCAAAAAAGGTTTGTGCTTTAAGAAATGATATGTTAGTGTCATTGGTTATATCATATAGTGTTGGGTTTAAAAATTTATTACCAAAAATAAGAGTACTATAGTCATAGCAACCGCTATTAACTCTAGTTGACCTTAGTGTATCACTAGATGAGGAAGAGCTTGAAGCTTGTGTCTGTGTTGAGTTTGGTTGTGGTAAAAATGATGGTATAGATGGGGTTGATGGCTTGTTAACTTCACAATCAATTTTTCTATAAGTTGTTTCAATGTATGGAGAAAAACGAGAGATAATATAGAGTTTATTATTTACAATTCTACTATCTATAATGCTGCCATCAATGTCGTAATTGGCTGTCTTATTTATTGCATTAATTTTACTAACATCATAAAGTTCAATTTTACTTTTTCCTCTCCAGCTACGTGAATAATTCCATAAAGGCATATAGTTTGCTATCGATGGGTACATAACAATTAAATTACTTCCGTTTATATATAGTTCACTTGGATAGTTGTCTAATTTTATACTGTTTATAGGGTCTGTTAAGTTTTTACTCAGTCTATCAAAAGTATTTATTTTAATTGTATTGTCATTTTTTGAGAGATAAAATAGTGTTTTGCCATCATGTTTGATTATGTCTGATTCATCAACGTCTGTTTCTTGTAAATTAGTAGATGTTGCAAAACTTGTACTAACAGGAGCAATAGTGGGTGCAGCTGCACCAGTAGGGTTACTAGTTATTCCATCCGTTACAGGAAGACTAGCTGTAACGCTACCTGTGCTATATCCAGAGTAATATACTAATTGTTTACGCTCAGACACTGTTTCAAGATAATTATTAATATCTAGGTCATTATCAAACTTATAAAGCTTTGATGACTCTTTTGCAATATTTATTGTTTGTTCATTTTCACTAAAGATCCAAAATGCCTCACCAGTAGAGATGGCTTTTCTATTTTGATTACTCCATTTTTCATTTTTATATCTCCAAAGAGTATACCCATCAAAAAGTTTTGGGTAGATACTATATGGAGATGGCAAGCCAACTAGATTCCAACCTTTATTGAGATTAATATCTTCAAATCTAGTTTTTGCAATACTTGATGGTGTAATATTTAGGGATGTGTTTTTATCTACATATGCCCAAATACCCTCACTAGATTTTATGTTCCCATCTGTATGCCATTTTCCATCATAACGAAAGAGACTTGTAATTTGAGGAAACTGTTTGTTAAAGCTAGATACATTAGTATCACTTTGTAAAGCTACAACATTCCAGCCACTTACTAGGTTTAGTGTTTGGGCATTTAGCCAAATAGATACTAAAAAAATTATTGAAATTAACTTCATTAAATTCCCTTAATTATATTTTAAAAATTAAATAAATAATATTTATATGAAATATTCTATCGTATTAATATTAAAGCATTATTTTTTTACACCTTTTAAAAAGTCAAGAACAAACTGTAAGATTCGTTTTTTGTCTACAACTATTTCAGCAGTTAGAGTGAGCCCTGCAAAAAGAGGGTAGTTGTCTCCACCTTTTAGTATAGATGTACTTTTAAGTTCAACAGTAGATTCATAAACAAATTCTTGCTTTTTTTGGTCTTTTTCAGTTGAGTTTGGAGCTACTTTTATCAAAATTCCCTCTCCAACACCAAACTGTTGGTATGGATAAGCATCATATTTTATTTTAACCTCTTGACCTAATTTAATTTGACCTATACCTGTGTTTGGAATCTCTATTTTTGCAACTAGTGGACGATTGTCAGGAAGTATGGAAAATACTTTTATTCCAGGCTTTAGGTAATCTTTCTCATAATGTACTTCGCTAAAAGATATTACCCCATCAACTGGTGCACGGATTACATCGTATTGTGCTTTGTCACTTTTGGGATCAAAGCCTGAACTTTTGTCATACTTTAATGTTAATACTTCAATATTTCTCTTAGCATCATTAATTTCATTTTGGATGCGTTCAATCTCTATGTTTGTCTGTAAAATTTGAGATTTTGTAGAGTTTACTCTTTCATCTTGTCGAGCTTTATAGGTCTCAATGTCAGTTGTTATCTCTTCAATTTTTATTCTAGATTTTTCTAATGAATCTTTTTCCCTTAACATATCAATTTTTGAAATCAAACCATTTTGAAACATTTTTGAGAAGATGTTGTATTGCTCCATGATACGTTCAAATGATTTTTTGTAAGTTTTAAGCATGTTATTTTTTGTATTTATCTCTTTTTGGATAACAATTTTTGTACGTTCTAGCTCATTTGTACTAAGTCTAAGAACTCTATTTAGTTTTATAAGTTCACTACTTTTTAGTGATAGTAGTTCTTGAAATTTAGATAGCTCATTAAAGGTGTCAGAGTGAATATTTGTATCAAGTTGAAGTAGAATATCTCCTTTGCTTACATGCATCCCCTCGCGTGCTATAATCTTTTTAACAACTCCCTCTTTAGAGGTTATTATATGTTTTACATCACCTTTTGGAACAAGCATACCCTTGGCATTTACTGTTATATCAGTTTGTCCAAAGTATGCCCAAACAATGGCAAATACAATTAAACTTAGCATTCCATAAAGTGTAGCACGAGCAAGAGAAGAGGGCATTTTACTCATAAAGCTATTTGCAATATCACTTGCAAACATTGGCGCTTGATGTTGAGTCTTTTGCGAGGATTCATTGAATATATTTTTTTGATTGTTATTTTCTTTACTCATATTAAATCCCTTATGACATTGACAGCGATTGGCTGTGTAAGTAAAAGTATAGACCACGTTTTTTAATTAGTTGATCATGGTTACCCTCTTCAACAATCGCACCTTTATCTAGAACTAAAATTTTATCTGCATTTTTTACTGTACTGAGGCGATGCGCTATTATAAAGGTTGTACGATTTTTTGTGATTGATGCTAGATTAGTCTGGATTGCTTTTTCACTCTCATTATCAAGAGCACTTGTTGCCTCATCAAAGATTAGGATTTTAGGATCCCCTATGAGTGCACGCGCAATCGCTAAGCGCTGTTTCTGCCCACCTGATAGCCCCATGCCACGTTCACCTACAACCGTGTTGTAACCCATTGGCAAATCTTTAATAAAATCATGTGCCGCTGCAAGTGTCGCAGCTTCTACTATCTCTCCAAAAGATGCGTCAGGTTTACCTAGTGCAATATTCTCTCTAATTGTTCCATTAAAGAGGTGAGTTTCTTGCAAAACTGTGCCAATTTGAGAACGAAGAGACTGAATACTCATCTGATGAATATTATAACCATCTATTAAAATTTTTCCAGAAGTTGGTGTAAAAAAACGCATTAACATATTTATGAGTGTTGTTTTTCCACTTCCACTACGTCCAATAATTGCAATAGTTTGTCCAGGAGAGGCTTCAAATGTTACATTTTTTAATATGTATTTCTCAGCCCTAGAATATGCAAAATTTACTTTTTCGAACTTAATATGACCACTTATAGTTGGTAGGTGTTGCAATGACTCTTCATCTAGTTTTTCTTCTGCTGGGAGATCATAGATATCATTTAATCTATCAACTGACATCAGTGTCTCTTGAACCTCATTCCACATTCCAAGTATCTTATTAATTGGTGCCATGACCATCATAACAATCATATTAAAAGCCATTACCTGACCAATTGTCATCTCACCTTCCATTACCAAATATGTACCATACCAGAGTAAAAGCATAATTGAAAGTGTGCGTAGCATTTGAGCTACTGCTCCAGTCATTGAGTTAATCATGGTAGCTTTTGATTTTACTTTTAAAGATTCAACATACATATCTTCCCACTTCCAGCGAGAAGTTGTCTCAGAGGCAGTAGATTTAATGGTATGAATACCGGTAATTGATTCAACTAAATAGGCATCAGCTTGAGCTGATTTTGCAAAACTTTTATTGCTCAACTTTTTTAACATTCCAGTAAAGGAGAGCGTAATAATAGTAGCCATAGAGATAAATCCCATAATCATAAGTGTCAAGTTTACATTAAATGAGAACATAACAGCAACATATACTATAAGCATTATAATATCTACAAAAAGCCCAAGAGATGAACTTGTTAGCATGTGTTGAACACGACTACTCTCATTAAAGCGTGCCATAATATCTCCAACTTTTCTTTGGTTGAAAAATCTCATTGGTAGTGAGAGAATATGTTTATAGAAACTTCCAAGCATTGACATCTGCACTTTATTACTAAGATAGGTTATTAAGTATGTTCTAAGTGCAATAGACAGACCCATAAAAATAGTTATTATAAGCATTCCGACTACTACAGTATTTAAAAGTGAGACATTTTGATGCACTATTATATTGTCAATAATTAGACGTGTAAAAATTGGAGTAGCTAGACCAAAAAGACTGACTATTAAAGATACAATGAAAATCTCTACTGTTAAACGTTTGTGAGGTCTTATGACTGATAGAAATCTATCTAGTGAAAGTGATGTCTCTTCTATAGTATTTAAATTAGAGGTGGGTTCCATTATTAAAATAAAACCATTAAAGCTTTTATTGAATATCTCTTTAGAAACTTTTATAATACCTTTTGCAGGATCTGCAATAACAACACCATTTTTATCAGCTTCATATAAAACGACATAATGGTAATCATTCCACTGAATAATTGCAGGTAGAGCTATTGAAGAGAGTTGTTCAAATGAAGCTTGCATAGCTCTTGTATTAAATCCCATTTTTTCAGCCGCATATGAGATACTAAGAAGTGTAGCACCATCAGATGTAACATTGGCAATATCTCTAATTTTTGTCATGCTAACGTGTTTGTCATACTTCTTACAAATCATTGTTATACATGCGGCTGCGCAATCACTCTCATCATTTTGTTCAATAAGTGGGTAAATAGGTGCACGAGAGCTAAAAAAGCCTTTTTTCTTTGGAATATAAGGCTCAAAATATTTACCATCTTTAGCTAATAAATCCTCTTCAGCAGGTGTTAACTCATCTACATCAGAGCGTTTTGAACCAAACTCATTACCACTTTGTTTACGCATCTTATACATCTCAATGACGTTATCTATCTTTTGGGCAAGAGCTGGTTGTGTATCAATGAGCTTTTTAAAACTATCTTTATCCATTGATACAAGTTTTAAATCTGTTAATGCTTTAATTCCAGCAGCACGAGGCGCATCATTTATAATCGCTAGCTCACCAAAAAATTGTCCCTCATCAAGTGTTAATACTATCTGATTTTTACCATCACTATTAATAATAACATCAGCTCGTCCACCAACAATTACATAAAACTTATCAGCTTCATCACCTTGTTTAAATACCCAATCTCCTTGTTTAACAACATTTTCAAATTGAAGCGATTTAATCCAGACTGATGTCTCTTTTGCACTAAGTTCTCCAAAAACAGAAAATTTTCGTAAAAATGATTGAACCGCACGGTTAAAAAGATAGTTTTGAATGTAATAACTAAAGTCGCTCTCTTTTTCTATAAGTTCCATAAAGTCAGATTTACTAAGACGCGCTAGAACTGTTTGAGTATCTGTTTTAATAGAGCTAGAAGCGGGTTCACCCTTTAAAAGAGATCGCTCACCAAAAAAATCACCTTTTCCAAGTTGAGCTATAATTATCTCTTCTTTATCAGCATTAAAATCTAGCACTTTTACTTGACCACTATAGACTAGATAAAAATACTCTCCATTATCACCTTTATTTAAAATTGTCTCTCCCATTTCATGGGAAGTTATGGAGAATTTCTCAGTTATTGCATCTAATGTTTCATCGTTAAGTGTTGCAAAAAGAGTTAAATTAGAGATAATCTTTTTTAGTTCATCATTTTGCATTTTCTTCTCCTAAAATATTTATAAACCTTGGAGGTACAATACCAACTGTTTTATATAAAGATGCTTCTGCTTTTACAAAAGCTATTTTATTGCCAATAAGGTTTAACTCACTAAGAATTAAAGCATTTTGATTAAATAGATAATCTCTGATATTTGACATACCACTTTGAAGTTTTAATTTCTCAGCTGCTAGAACTTTTTGTTGCTGCGCATATTCAGCAATTGTAAGATTTGCTATTTTTTTTGAAAAATCAAGACTATTTTTTGCATCAAGTATTTGAGCATGAATGTCATTTGTAAGTTGGGCAAGTTTAGTTTTTGTTTTTTGCAGACTTAAAGATGCTTTTTCATGTTCAGCTTTAGCACTATTATTAAATAATTCATAACTAAAGTTTAGTGCGACTAGCCAACCTTTACGTGAAAAAGTATCTAATGCATTGTAATCATCTTTAATTAGTGTTGGACTATTGTTTGTAATTGTTCCACTTAAAGTAAGTGCAGGCTTTAGACGTTCACGATTATACTCTTTTAAAATATCGCTAATATCAATGTTAAGTTCTGCTTTTATATAGTCTTGACGGTTGTTTAGTGCCTGTTGCATAAGAGAATCTTCTGTGTAATTATTGCTACTAATATCTGCTTTTTGTGTAGGGATTATCTTTTGTGAATACCAAGCCAGTGGAGCATTCATTGTTCGTAAAAGCTCTATCTTTGAACTATTAAATGCTTGTTCAGTTGCACTTATTTGACGTCTTTTAGATAGAACATCTGCTTCAATTTCAAGCAAATTTATTTTTGCATAACCACCAAATTCAACCTCTTTTCTTTTTTGTTCTAACAGTCTTAGTGATAACTCCATAGATTCTCTTCTAATTCTTAACTCCTCATATGCCTTTAAATATGACCAGTAGGCAAGTTGTAAATTGTAAATTGTCTGAATATTTTGCTTTTTAAAATCTTGAGTTGAAAGAGCATATCTTTTTTTTGCTACATGTAGATTCGTTAAGTTATACCCTCTGCCTAAACCTCTTAAAATCTCTTGTTCTAGCTTTAAACTAGTGGCTGAATTAAAGTTGTCACTACTTGTGTTATACAAAGTTTCATCATGACTATAGCTGAGTGTTGCAGTTGTCCCTGTGCTAAATCTATTTTTTAAATTTGCACTATAGTTATCTGTTTCTATATCTGTTGTAGGTGAACTTTTATCAGATGAACGTAAGGCATTTATAGCAATAGTTGGTTCAAACTTAGCATCCTCTTTTTTAATTGATGTTTTACTGATTTGTGTTTCAACTTTAGCTAGTTTTAGGTTAAAATCATTTTTTAAAGTGTGTATTAGAGCATCTTCTAACGATAGATGAATATTTGCATAAGATACTGATATAAACAAAGTAAGTATAACTAATAATAATTTCACCAAGAGCCTTTTGCAAGCAATTATAGGCTTAAAAGTTTTAAATATATATTAATAAAAAAGGGTTTTTTTGAGTGAAAAGCTAATTATAACTAACGAAAAGAGACAATATTGGCTCGGAAGAGAGATAGCAAGAGGAACATTTGGAGTTATTCGCACATGTCGTGATGAGATGGGGAATAGATGTGTTGCTAAGGTTCTATTAAACGATAAACGCTCATATAAAACTTTAAAATGGCGTTTTCTTTTAGAAGTGAACTGCATGAAATTGCTTAGACATCCAAATATTTTATATCTTTATGACGCTTTTGAGCATAAGCGTGATTTTTACATGATTTTAGAGCGATGTGATATAACTTTAGAAGATTATTTAAAGCAGAGAGCAGTTAAAAATAGAGATACTTTTTTGAAGAATTTTGTGCCAGCAATTTTAAGAGCAGTTGATTTTATACATTCTCAAAAATATGTTCATAAAGATATACATGCGGGAAATATCTATCTTAGAAATATCGCTCGTGGTATTGATGCTCAAAATATATGTCTTGGTGATTTAGGGATAGCAACAAGTTTAGTAGATTATAAAAGAGAAAAATCAATTCTTTTGAAACATTTAAAACCACCTGAGTTTATAGCACCTTCATACTTTGGTATTTTAGATGAGAGGAGTGATATTTACCAGTTAGGATTACTTTTTTTATCTATTGTTAATGCTAACAGTAAAAAGTATTCTCATCAAGAGATAATAGATGGATTACCTAAAAAAGATTTGTTACAAATTGAAACAAACTATAAAGAACAGATTAAAAGTATGTTGATAAGGAGTACTGAAGATAGAGCTTCAAGTGTTCTAGAAGTGTATAGAAATTTTACTGAATTTAATCATAACAAAATGTAATAAAATTTTTATTGACAATAAATAACTATTAGAGTACGATTTGGTAACTTTTAATTTTAAGGGGTGTGCTGTGATGTATGATGAAACTACAATTGGTGATGAGAATATATTTTTAAATGATATGTTTGCTAGTGATGATATGAGTGTAGATGAGGGTGTTCCAAACCCTTTCGCTGAACAACCATCAGGACCAGGTGGAGATTTTCCATCAGAAAATAATCCACCACCACCTCCTGGTGGTGATGGAATGTATGAGGGACCAGCAGGTGAGTATCATCCAGTTGGTGATGGTGGAATGTATGGTGGTCCTGAGGGAGAGTACCATCCATCAGGTGATGGAGGTATTCCTAATCCATTTGGTGGTGGTGATGGTGAACATGGGCAACCACCGCATGGTGAGGGCGAACACGGACATCCCCCACATGGAGAAGGTGAACATGGACAACCACCGCATGGTGGGGGCGAACACGGACATCCCCCACATGGAGAAGGTGAACATGGGCAACCACCACATGGTGAGGGCGAACACGGACATCCCCCACATGGAGATGGTGAAGCTGAGTTACGTAATGTAATGAAAGATGCTATGGATAGTGGTGCAACACCTGAAGAAGCATTTGCAAGTGTAATGGAAGCTGCAAATAATAACGCTATGCAAGATGGTGTTCCTCAAGAACAAATAGATGCAGCAAATGGTGCAGCACAAGGTGCGTTTGATGAAGCAATTGCAAATGGTGCAACTGCTCAAGAGGCATTCGCAGCAGCAGGTGAAGCAGCACGAGAAACAATGCCAGATAATGAAGGTGATGGAGGTATACCAAACCCATTTGGTGGTTTAGGTGAAGCAGGAGATCATCCAATGGGCGATCATATGGATGGTGATACACCACCTCCACATCCAGATGGTCCAGTAAATGAATTTATTGCTCCTTTATTTGAGGGTTTAAACTTTGATGGCGAGGGCGATAGTACATGGACACTTCCAATTTCAGAAGATTCTGTAAATGTTGAAGATAATAGTTTTGTAATTTCAGCAGAACATTTAGGCGACCCATCAATGTTACCACCAGAAGCTACAGATAATGGAGATGGAACATATACAATTAATAGTTGGCCAATAGAAAGTGTGACAGATAATGGGGATGGAACTGTTACTTTAGATGTAGATATTAGAATGCCTCCGCCAGATGGTGAACATGGTCATCCTCATCATGAAGAGACAATGCCACCACCACCTCCGCCAGAGGGTTGGGATGAACCTCGTGGAGATATGCCACCACCTCCAGCAGGAGAAGATGGTGAAGAAAGAGGAATGTTCGATAAAGTTATGGACGCTGCAAAAGGCTTTAATCCATTTAAATAGTCTATTAGCGACTATTGCTGTCGCTAATAACTACTCACCAGTAAAAAAGTTTTTTACTCTATCAAATACTGACTCAAACGCAGTCTCTTGTGGTTTGCTCTCAATTCCAAAACTTGCTTGAAGCTCGTGTAAAAGCTCTTTTTGTGCATCATTTAATGATGTTGGGTAAGTTAGTTTAATTTGAGCTATAAAGTTACCTTTTCCACGACCGTGAACATTTGGAACTCCTTCACCTCTAAATGTATACTGCTGTTTATCTTTTGTCCCAACATCTAATTTTAGTTTTTTCTCTTCTCTAAGTGTTGGAATAGTAATTGTCTCACCTAGGACTGCCTGAGTGAAGAATACAGGAACTTCCAAATAAATGTCATCTTCATGACGACTAAAGTGTTCATCCTCTTGCACATAAAAAGTAATATATAAATCGCCACGTCTACCATTTTCATCTTCGTTACCTTTCCCAGTAACTCTAAGACGGTTTTCATTATCTATTCCAGCTGGAACATCTACGCTAACTTGCTCTTCAACTTCATTATATCCAGCACCATCACAAACATCACACTTCTCTTTTGTGATTTTACCCTCACCATGACACTGCGGACATGTCTGAGAAAATGTCATAAAACCTTGACGTTGGTAAATTTGACCTTGCCCTTTACAGCTTGGACAAGTTTTAAGGTCACCGCCTTTAGCACCTGTGCTTTTACATTTTTTACATGGTGTTTTATAGCTAAATGTTACATCTTTTGTGCAACCGAAAATAGCTTCTGAAAAAGATATTTGCATCTGAACGCCAAGATCAAGAGAATATTTTCTTTTACTAGCACCTTGTCCTTTACGTTTTCGTCCACCATCATTAAAGGCACCTTCAAACATTGATTCAAACATAGAACCAAGGTCATCAAAACCGCCACCAAAGCCACCGCCACCAAAGCCACCACCAGCTCCACCTTGCAGACCCTCTTTGCCATATCTGTCGTAAATGGCACGTTTTTTGTCATCACTAAGTGTTTGATACGCCTCGTTTACAGACTTGAAGTTAGCTTCAGCTTCCGCATCACCTGGGTTTCTATCTGGATGGTATTTTTTTGCCATTTTTCTATAGGCGCGTTTAATCGCAGCCTGATCAGCACCCTTGTCAATTTCAAGTTGTTGATAAAAATCTAAATCTTTCATAATTCTCGCAATATTTATTGGTCTTGTTTTGAGGCGAATTTTAGCATGTTTTTAGTAAACTAACAACTATGAAATATGCTCCTAAACCATTTGAACGCTTAGTTGAATCTTTACAAGCACTACCTAGCATTGGACGCAAGTCTGCTATGCGTTTGGCTTACTACATTGTAATGGATAAAAACTTTAGTGCATTACAACTTTCTCACGCAATAGAAGATGCAATTGGAAGTGTTAGAAGGTGTAAAAGATGTTCAGCCCTCAGTAGTGATGAATTATGTAGCATATGCAGTGATCCAATGCGTGATGTTACAAAGTTGTGTTTTGTAGAGAGTGCAAAAGATATTTTTATTTTTGAAGAAAATGGACTCTTTGATGGAAACTATTTTGTTCTAGAATCTATTGATAACCTTGATTTTTCTATACTCTTTAATATAGTAGAAGAGGGTGTACAAGAGGTGATATTTGCACTTACTCCATCAATTGCAAATGACGCTGTAGCTCTTTTTATTGAAGATAAACTTCAAAAATATGATTTGATATTTAGTAGAATTGCACAAGGTGTTCCAACTGGAGTGAGTATTGAAAATGTAGATATGCTTTCATTGTCACGTGCTCTACACGATAGGGTTAAAATTTAAAATATCTATTAATTATTGCATTTAGAAAACTTGAATGAAGAGTTAATATCTTTAATATTAATGTATGAAACATTGTCTTTATTTAAAAAAGCAATAGAATAATTACTATCTAAATTCTTGCATAGACTTTTATTATAATTTTCATAATAACTTGAAAAAATAAAAACTTTTTTCAAAATATTATTTTTATAATTATCAGATAATAAAGATTCTATGAAGAGATAAACTATAGTTACTAAGACTGCTAAAAAAATAACATTATGAAATTCTACATCTACTTTTTTTTCACTCTCTTGCCTAATAGTTTTATTTAAAAGAATTTTATAAATAAACTTTTTTGGTTTTTTGTATGAAGTAAAAAGAGTTTTAAATGGATATACAAATAAAATTGTAATTAACAGGATATACGATAACATTAGCCACCAAGTAATTGCAACAAAAGGAAATAATATTTGTTGAGCTAGTGGAAATAATGATGGGTTAACATGTGAAAATTCAACAATATAATTATTTACAGAAACATTAGAGGTATATAGTATTATTATTGAAAGAATTGAGAATATTATATAGGTTAACCCAAATTGCTAGTTAAAAGAATGGTTTGAAAGTTGCTAAGACCATAAGAAACACTCAGGCAAGAGGATTTCTTATGGAAGATAAAATAATAACAGTATTTTGTTTAGTTGATGATTTATTAAAAGCTATGGATGTAAAAGATGATGTGCGTTCTAAAATATGTAATGCAGAGATATTGACAATAGGATATATGGCAGTGAGATATTTTCGAGGAAATTACTATAATGCTCATCAGTTTTATCTTAGCATGAAACCATCATATGCAATTGATTACAGCAGGTTTGTAAGAAGATTAAATAGTTTAAACTACGCAATAGAGGGAATTTTCAGAGCTTTAGGCGAGATGTTTCAAAAAACTTCAAACTCTACAATATATTCAGTAGATTCATTTCCAGTTGAAGTATGTAAAATAGAAAGAGCAAGAAATTGTAATATTTATAATCATACAGATATGAAAGGTTACAACTCATCTAAGAAAAGATGGTTTTATGGCTTTAAAGTTCATATGGTTGTGACGACAAATAAAGAGCCAGTGCATTGCTATATCTCTTATGCTAATGAGCATGATGCTACTGCTGCTAAAAAATATTTGCCAGCCATGAAAGCAAATACAATGGTTATTGGAGATAAGGGATATGTATCAAATAAACTCAAAGCTTTTTTAGGTAAGCTTGGAATAAATCTAAATGCTATACAACGTTCTAATATGGGTTTTGATAAAGACTATTTTTTAAAGCGTAAACTTCGTAAAAAAGTAGAAACTGTTTTTTCTATCATCACTGGTAGATTTGGAAACGTTATTAAAGCCACTTCGATAGATGGCTTTTTAACTAAGCTTAAATTATTTATTGCTTCTTATTCTATGGATTGCTTCTTGATGCTCTCTGATGATAAAAAGCAACTAGCAATTTGAGTTAGGTTAACTTATTATTAAGACTTTTTATAAATTTTGAATTATTTATCAATAGGATATAAATGCTTATTGATGCAGATAAAAGTACTAAACTTAATATAATGAGTGAATTTACATTAAAAAATATAACAAATATTTCTGAAACAGCCATTAAGGCTATTGGTGTGAATGAAAAAATTGTCTTCATATTTTTTTCAAAATATTTAAGAAAAATCATAACAATTCCTTGATACATAGCTCTTAGGTAATTAAAATTTAAAACTCTCTCTAAAAAGAGTCTCTATCTGTTTAGCATCAATTTTATTTTTATGAAAATATATACTAGCAAGAACACCCTGTTGTAGAAGCATCTCTTCACCTGATAATGTTGGTAGTCTGTGTTTACCTGCTAGTTTTAAAAATGCTGTCTGTTTGCCATAAATTACGTCAGCTGCATATTTTGCATTTTCTAAAACTCTATTTAATATATTTTTTGGAGCGGGTAGATTGTCATCATTTAGTCCAGCACTTGTTGTGTTTACTACTAGGTCGTAAGTTTTTTGTTTAAAATTATCAAAAGTGTATTTTTTTACATTAATATTAGAAAAATTATCAAGTCGTTTTGCAGAACGATTAATTATAGTAGTTTTATACCCTTGTTGTGTAAAAATAAATGCTAATGCGCGCGCGGTTCCACCAGCTCCTAAAATTAGTACACTTTTAGGTTCTCCTAGTCTGCTTAGTGCTCTTAAGAAGCCCTCAGCATCAGTGTTATAGCCAATCATACGACCTTTTTCATTAACTAATGTATTAACTGCACCAATTTTTTTTGCGATTCCTCTAACTTCATCACACTGTCTAAAAGCTTCTTCTTTGTGTGGTACTGTTACATTTGCACCAGAAAGGCAAAGAGAGAAGAAATTTTTTTTCAATTTGCTACCATCTTCTAGTAAGATACGTGTGTAGCATGCCTTAACACCCAGTTTTTTATGCATATTATTATGCATCAAAGGAGAGCGAGAATGTTTAATTGGATTTCCATAAATTGCAAAAAGTTTCATAGATGAAATTCTACCTTATCTTATCTGTAATTTTCACATACTTAAATGCTGATATTCGTACTCAGGTTATTATGGGGACATACGTTACTATCAATGTCAAAAGGTATCATAATAGTGCATTTGAACGTATAAAAGAGGTTGATTTAGCTCTCTCTTCATACAATGAAGATGCAGAAATTTTTAAATTAAACTCTAAAAGAGATCTTAATTTAACTCCGCTTGCAATTAAATCATTAAATTATGCAAAAGAGATTTATACTCTAACAGATGGATATTTTCAAGTAGCAATAGGGAATATTACGAAAGATTTATACAGGTTTGGTGAAGATGAAAGAGTAGCCACAAAAGATGAGCTTAAAAAAGCTTCAGTTGGTTGGAATTTAGTGAAGATAGATAATAATCATGTGAAGTTACTAAAGAGTGTAAAACTAGATTTTGGAGGGATTGGAAAAGGAATTGCTGTAGATAATGCGGCATCTAAATTAGATTGTTTAGGAGTTAAAGAGGGGTCAATATCAGCAAGTGGGGATATAAGATGTTTAGGTTTATGTGAAATTGACATTACAAATCCTTTTACAAAAGAGATATTTACAACATTTAAAACACTAAAACCTAACCTTGCAGTCTCTACTAGCGGAAATTACAGACGTTTTGTTGAGAAAAAAGAGAATAATCATCTTATAAATCCAAAGAGTAAAAGACCAGAACAGATTTTTGCTAGTGTCACACTTGTAAGTTTTGAAAGTAATGCATATGTAGATGCACTATCAACTGCAATTGCTGTAATGCCTTTGAAAAAAGCACTCTCATTTTTAAAAGAGCACTATGAGCTTGGTTATTTACTAATTACAACAGATAATAGTGTATATTTTGGCAATTTAGATAGTTTTGTGACGCATAATATCGCTTATGATAAGAAAAATAGCAATAATAAAAAGAAATTGAAAAAGCAAAAAACTTACCCACTTAATTATGGCAAAAAAGGCAAGATTAGCTATGAGAAAATATCCACTAGCCATATCAGCTATAAAGCTTATAAGTAGTCCTGCTAAAAGGTGTGGGATATACTTTTTGTAATTTGTAAAAAGAAGTAGATGAATTACAATAAATATCATGATTGTTATTGCAAATAGATGTGGCGCGGTTGTCTCAAATAGTCCTTCAAAGCTTTTTTTTACAATGAAATTTTCTTCATTACCCATATAGTATTGTGCTATATCTACAGGTTCAATTCCTATTTTCATGATAAAAAGAGCTATTGATGTTGCTAAAAGAGCAAGTAACATTATTGCAAAAAGAGTAATAAGAGTTTTTTGGTAATTGTCTATCATGGTTTTTTAAGTAACCACGAAAGAGATACAAAAAGCATTGAAGATGCACTAATATGCCACGCTAAAAATGATGTTACACTAATTATTACGAAAGATTCACTAAAAAAAACAGATGCTAGAAATGATGCAAAACTTATAATAGAAAGTAGCATTGTTATTGCTAAGAATGGTGTTTTTAATTTTGTATCTATACGCATAAAAATAGAACCAATTAAAAGAATCAATAAAATTGCTATGAATAAGTCAAGATGCACCATCTCTAGGGCACTTATTGCAGATAATGGTTCTATAAACTCATCTTCATTGCCTAAAAAACTATTTTTTATATCAGTTATGGTTGAGCCAAATCTTAGTGCTTTATTTGTTACATCAAGAGCTAAAAAAAGTAACATAATTGTGCTAAAAGCAATCAAGAGATTGCGCATAACTTTATTGTTACGTAAATCTTTACTTACTGTAAATTTCATATTTTACTTTTTTTTCTTGCTACTTCTAATATTGAGAGTGCTATTTTAGTTGAATCTGTAATTGCTCTTGCGCTAAGTGTTGCTCCACTAATTGAGCGAATATCTTGTTTTAGTTTTAGCTCGTTTTTTGTAGTAGAACCACTAAATTGCTTTAACCATCTTTTTGGAGGAAGATATTCAGGAGGTTCATAAAAGGCTATAATCTCAATAGCTTTTAATTTTCCATTGGTACCTATTAAGAACATGGAAGTTTCATCTTTAGTTCGTACCTTCGATGTGTGCAAAACCCCATAACCTAACACAATATTGCCCTTTTTTGCTATAAATATTCTAAAAAGATGGTCTTTAATTTTTCTTTTTGCAATTTTTTGTGCCTCTATAATATCTTTTTTTACTAAAAGAATATTTTTTTTAGAGACAATTGCATCTTTTCCAAAATGTGCACGCATCGCCTCATCTGGCCTAATTAAAACTTTTGATAGTAATAAACTAGACGAGATTAACAGAAGTAAGATGAGACGAAACATTGTGTGCCTTTTATATTTGATTCTATAATTTTAACATTAAAATATATAACCCATGCTAAGCTCTAGGCGATCATCATCAGTACCTTTATTATCATAAAATAGATAGTCAGCTTTTAAAATTACATTTGGATGTGGACGATAGTTTAGACCAAGTGCTGTAATTTTTGTATCTTCAGCAGAACCATTTACAAAAGATGCGGTAGCTGTATTATAAGTTAGTGTTTCCTCTTCTGCATTATAGTTTTCATAACGGATGAAAGGAGCCCATTTTTCATTAATATTGTAGGCTGCATTTATATAGTAACCAGTTCCCTCAGAACTAACAGCTGTATCTGCATGAAATGTTGCAAAATTTGCTTCCCCATCAACTGTAGCATTTGCATAAAGAGCTGTTAACTCAATTGGTCCCTCTTTGTAAACACCATGAACTTCCCAAACAGTATGTCCAACACCATCAAGTCCAGCTTGAGACTGACCTGAATCACCTGTAAAAATAGATGTACTTAAATCTAGTGATTCTAGTGCATGCCAATCTAAGCGACCAATAAATGCAAAATCTTCTGCTTTTGAATCACGACCACCTTGGCGGGCACCTCTCCAACTGTTTTTTCCATTTCCATTAGCTGCATTAAGACCTGCTACTATACCAGCTGTATAGTCAACATTTCCAAATGTACCATAAGTTAAAATTCCATTTTCGTGCCAAGTTGATGGAATTATGTACTTCTCAGTCTCAGGACGATTAACTGCATTAAACATTGTAGGTTCATGTTGCAAGTTTATATGTCCAACAGGAACTAAAACGTGACCCAGGCGAACATTAAACTCTGGTTGAATTAAAAAGTCAACAGCTGCAAATTCAACGATAGCATATCCAGACTCACCCGTTTTTGCTCCACCGTGTTCGAATTCAATTTCAGAGTTAAAAATAATGTTGTCTGTAAATTTATAACCTATGTAAAATATTGCTCTATAGTTATCTGCTTCATCTTTACCATCACTTTTATCATCTGTATAGTGAATGTAATCAACTTTTCCATAACCACCAATTGATAGTGGAGACTTAGAATAAAATACTTTTGATGCAGCATAGCCTAGACCTGTATAGCTTTTACTAGCTAGTTCAGGTATTGCGTTAAATGTCTTAAGTGCGCTTACCTCTTCGATTAATGCATTACTACTAGCCTCATTTTTAGCCTCAATGTCATTCATCTTTTGTGTTAAAGCTTTAAGTTGTGCTTTGATGTCGCTCATTTCATCTGCTTGCAAAGAGCTACTAAGCGCCGTAATTGCCATAAGTGAAAGTGTTAGTTTCTTCATTTTTATATTCCTAAATGTAAATAATAATTGTTATCACAATTAATTTGAGGAATACTAACAGAAGAAAGCTTAAATTAAAATAATAATGATAATGTATATCAATAGCCTCCTGTTTTGTGAGTAATTCCTTGCGATTACTCCATTATATAGCTATATATGCTAAAATTTCACTTATGAATTATAAACTATATATGGTCTCTTTAGGACCTGGCGACGTTGAACTACTTACACTTAAAGCTTTAAATGCATTTAGAGATTGTAATGCTATTTGTGTTCCAACTAAGAGTGAAGATAATAGCTTTAATAAATCAATTAGCTATAAAATTGTTAAAGATGCTCTTACGTTGCTTGGTATTGAAAAAAGATTAATTCCAGTGTATTCGCCAATGAGATTTAGTGAAGATGATTGGTTTAATGAAGCAAATATAATATTAGATTCATCTAAAAAGTATGGTTCAATATGTTTTGTAACATTAGGTGATGCAGCTATATACTCTAGTATCTACTATCTGTTAGATATTATTAGAGATAAAAATATTGAGGTCTATAACAGTTGTGAAGTGATTGCTGGTGTTACATCTTTTAGTGCAGCTTCTGCTAGGGTTAAAAAACCTTTATGTTTAGGTGATGAAGAACTGCTTATTAAACCTATTAACCCAAGAGATAAAGTAGAAACTACTAAAATACTTATGAGGCCAAAAATTGGTATGGATACGGAAGTTTTGGGTGATGGTGATTTTTATACTTTTGAAAATATGTATTTAGAGGATGAAAAAATAACATCATCAAAGATAGAAAAGGTCAAAAAATATATGACACTTTTTCTAAATTTTGCTAAAAGAGGCTAGCTTTCAGCTCTCCAACCATCTTTTTTTTCACCATCTAAATCATATTTACTTAAATAGCCACGAGGTGTTAAAACTTTTTTATTTTTTGTAAGTTTTGTGGTTGAGTTACCAATTAAAAGTGTTGTAGACATATTAACATCTTCATTTTCAACACCAGCATCTATTAATTCTTTAGCAGTAGTAATATTAATGTATTGAGAACTGCGTCCAAGGTCTCTTGCAACTACTACAGGTCTATTTGGATTAATATTTTTTAATTTTTCTAGCATCTGATTATATGGTTCTAATCTACTTTTACTTTTTGGATTATAAATAGCTATTACAAAATCAGCATCAAGTGATAAGGCTATTCTTTTTTGTATTAGGTCAAAATCAGTTAGTCTATCAGATAGTGAAATAAGACAAAAGTCTTGTGAAAGTGGAGCACCAACTTCTGAAGCCAGTGCTAATACAGATGAAATACCAGGAAGAGAGGTATAATCTATTTTGTCCCAATAATCATTAACGTCAATTAATTCAACAACAAGTGAACCCATTGCATAAACATTAGCGTCACCATTTGAGATAAGTGCTACATTTCTACCATTTTTAGCAGCCTCAACAGCATGTGATACTCGTTCAATCTCTTTAGTCATACCTGACGTAAAAAGTTCTTTATCTCCAATATACTCTTGTAAATCTTTTGCATATTTTGTATAACTTACTACTAAATCTGAATTTTCTATTGCATTTATTGCTTCACTTGTTAGGTATCTTGTACCACCTGCACCAGTTGAGACTAATATTAATTTTCCCATAATTGTATTTTCCTTTAAAATGAGGCAGCGATTGTAACGCCACCATAGATTCTTTTACTTAAAAATAGTGTCTTTTTAGATGATGCTAAAAGCGAAGCAGGTTCAGCAACACCCTTAATATTAAAAAACTTTTTAGCCTGAGATGGTGAAAATTCTTGTTCAAGAGCATTAATCTCATTTTCATCAAAAAATTTTAACTCTATATTTAACTCTTTAGCATACTCTAAAAGACCAGCTTCATCAGCTTTAGCTTTAAAGCTAGCTAAAGTTGTTATCTGTTTTAAGTCCAAAGAGTGTTCAAAACAGAACCGATCAACTGCTAGTTTTATCTCGTTTACAGACGTACCTCTATTCATACCCAGACCAAGTGATATATTTTTAGGATGTATTCCTAATGATTTTGTATAAAAATGCTGTGGCGTAATGTAGACAGTTGGTATATCTTTTTTAAAATTATTTAAATCATCAGGTTCACAAAAAATAAAAGAGTCATCTTGGTAGCCCTCAAATTCTTTTAACTCTTTAATAATAGCAGGGTAGGTAACTACTTGCACTCTTTTCTTGTTTATTATCATATTTGCTACTTCTGCCAAAGATTTTAGGTTACTTATTTCATAATCCATCTTTTTAGCGAACATATCAAATGCAAGAGCATTAATTTGATCAGATGCAGTTGTAACAAAGTTTACACAACCATCAATTTTACTTGAAATTTCTTGGCTAAGTTCATTAGCACCTCCAAGATGACCAGATAGAAGAGGTACTATTCGCTTAAGGTCAAGTGTCATTATAATTACAGCAGGATCTGTGGCTTTATCTTTTAAAAATGGAGCAATTTTTCGCACGACCGCGCCAGTTGCAATTAAAAATATAATCGCATCAAACGCAGCCCATGCTGCAGGCATTATGTCATCAACTTTGTCGAAAACTACAAAACCTTCACTCTCTTGGCTTTTATTAAAAACTGTACACTCATGTTCACTCAAATAAGGAAGTAATTTTTTTGCTGATTCTAAACTTGGATTGTTAATTGTTGCTATTGCTATTTTCATCTATTTAGTTCTCTCTTTTTTATACTCTTTTGCATACAAATGTGATTCTATTTGTGTATCTTGGTTTAGATAATTACCAAAAAGAATTAGTGCAACACCATTTATATGAGATACACTAGACTCTATATTTTTTATGGTTCCTCTATATATTTTTTCATCATTCCAAGATGCTTTTTCAACGACCCAGCATGGTGTATCTATACTATATCCAAGTTCCAATGCTTGAGACTTTAGCTTTTTAATAAGCTTTATTGAGAGGTAAAACGCGAATGAACTATTTTTATTTGAAAGTAGCTGTTTTAGTGATTCTGGATTAGGTGTTCGTCCCTCAACACGGCTAATAATCATTGTCTGAGAAACTCCAGGTATTGTGTACTCAATACCAACAGATGCAGCAGCAGCAAATGCTGCTGTTACTCCTGGAATTATTTCATAATTGATATTTTGTTCATTTAGGTACTCAATCTGTTTAGCAGTGGTTGAATATATGGATGGGTCTCCTGTATGTAGTCTTACAAAGTTTTTATTGTGGTGCTTTTTTATAAAAGAGAAAATATCATCATAATCCATATCTGCTGAGTTTTCAATAATTGCATCATCTTTACACCAACTTAGTACCTCTTGTGGCACTAGTGAACCTGTATATAAAACAACGTCAGCAGATTCTAGTGCATTTTTCCCTTTTACAGTTATTAGCTCAGGGTCACCAGGACCAGCTCCTATAAACTTAACCATTGTTCTCCTTTTTTATAATAATCTGGTGCATTATTCTTTCTGGCTCTGGAAGAAGTAGACTCATTTTATATGTTGTTAGTGAGATACTTTTAACATCAAAATCTATATTAGCTTTTTTTAATATTGTTATTGCTGTTGTGAGATGCTCTAAAGTTACAAAGTTAGCTACCATGATTCCGCCGTTTTTTAGTCTACTATACAGATAGTCAAGTTCGCTTACAACTTTTGTACCACCACCTCCAATGAAGATTCTATCAGGTTCACTACTCTCTTTTTTATAAAGTTCACTAGCTTCACCAATATATAGTTTTGTATCAAGAACTTTATGTTCGGTTAGATTTCTTAAAATCATATTAGCACGTTTAGGATTTTTTTCAAAAAGAATAGTTCTTACTTTGTACCTCTTGTATCCATCTATGCTCATAGATCCACTGCCAGCACCAATATCCCACATGAGTTGATTTGGTGATAGTTCCAAATTTTGCAGAGCTAAATGACGTTTGTATGATTTTGTAATCATTCCATTTTCATGTTCAATTGTATCTTCACTAGATATATTAGCAAGTGGAGTAAACTCTCTTTTAATTAAGAGAGAATATGGCATTTTAGGTGGATTTGTAAGCATTTCATTAAAATTAACTTTTCTGAAATTTTCATCACTGTATCCAAATCTCTCACCAATAGTTATAGATATATCCTCTGTATTAAGAAAGTTACAGATATTTTTTAAAATTTCAGGAGTTTTTTCATCACAAATTACAAATGTATATTCTTTATTTAAAAAACTATCTAAGTTAACTTCACTTTTCCCGTGTAGCGTCTCAATAGAAGTCTTAACATGTGAAATTCCCTCATGTGCTAAAAAGTAGTTTAGTGATGAGGTGTTATCAATGATTTTAAAAGGTATATTCTCTTTTTTAAGCACATTTAAAATTAGTATAGCACCAGAGAAAAATGTTGGTGAGCCACTGACTACATATAGAATCTCTTTATTTATATTTTGTAGTATCGCTTCTTTAACCTCTTTAAAGTCACCTTTTATTACATTCTCTCCTGTAGTTTCATAGTTTTTATCACAAAAAATTAACTCATACTCATCTAAATCAAGCCTAATATTATCAAATGTGTAAGTTCCCATACCAGAACCTGCTATTGTTACCAAGATAGACTCCTTTTATAAATTTTTTTATTTTCTAAAGTAACTATTTCTAACTTCTTTATATCTACGCTTAACTCTCTAAAATAGTCTATAAACTTTTCACCAGCTTTTTGGTTTATCATATGTATAAACTCTTCTATTTCTTTTTGATTTAAACTCTGTACAATTGCTTTTACCGTTAAAAACTCCTCATCTTTTAAATGTATACTTGTTTCATTGGTTACTATTTTTTTTAGAGCATCAAAATCTATAAAGCCATATTTATTATGAGTATTTTTAAAACCTTGCGCAACTTTTGTCATCTTAGCAATACTAGATATGAAAATTAACTTTTTAATTTTTTTTTCTTTTAGGTGTGATGATGCATCATATATAAAATTACCAATTTCAACTACATGTTCACTATCATATTCCTTGAGAGCATAACTGTGGGCTGTATTTCCAAGAGTAAATATGATTTCATCTAATTTCGACTCGCTTATAACATCTATTTCTGTCTTTATAGAATCTATATATGCGCTAGCAGATATAGGTTTAACTATTCCTCTTGTCCCTAAAATTGAGATACCACCAATTACACCAACTTTAGAGTTTGCTGTACTTTTAGCTATCTCTTCGCCATCATCAACACTAAAAACTATATGAAGTTCATCAGAAAAATTATCATTTAAAATTTCTAAAGAGATACTCTTCATCATACTTAAAGGAACTGGATTTATTGCTGGAAAATCGGGCTTTATTTTTAAGCCTTTTTTTGTAACAACTCCCACACCATCACCTGCATATATATAAATCTTCCCATTGTAAACATCTATAATAGATGGGAGCTGGTTTACTTCTTTTAAAACAGATGGTCTTTCATTAAAAAGTTTAACATTTATACAACATCCTTTTGTTACATCTATATCATCATTATCAACTTTAATTGTAGAAAAATGTCTTTTTTTTTCATATTTCACATCTATATTTGCTATCTGTAAGGTAGGTAGAGTAATCTTTATATTTGTCAGAAGTTCATTTTTATACTCATTATTAAGCAGAGCTCCCAAAATTGCTGTTGCGTGAGTTCCTGTTGAATACCCACTACGAAGTGCTTTTGACATTTAAGCTATTCGTAAACTTTCATTGGTATAAACATGTCATTATCTAGTTCATCTACTAAAATTTTATTATCACTTAAAAGTTGAAAAATATTTTTCCATTGAGTATCGCTGAGTTTATGTGTATGTCTTAACCAAAGAGCATTATTTTTACTATTTCCATTTGATTGTGTATTTTCAACAACTTGACAAACCTGTCTGAACCTGCAAGCTCCATAACATCCAGTCCTTGAAACTTTAATTCGGTTCTTACCTTTGTTTAAACCCTCTTCCTTAATTAACTCTCTTAAATGTTCAGCACTATTGTTTTTACCAGCTTTACCACATCTCTCATCATCACAAACTAAGAGTAAAGTTTTATAGTGCATAATAGGGCGGTTAGCATCATAATCCTTAGGTTTACAGGTGTAGCCCTCAACTATTTCAGAACCCATTTCATTTAAACGGACTTCACCTTTTTTTACTGGATTCGAACCATATTGTGAACTTGCATGTGAGTTAGTGAGACTACTTGCCATTATATTTTCCAAATTCACTATCATAATCTTTAATGAGTCTATAAGCTGCATGAAGTGCTGCAACAACCATTGTTGAAGCCCCATAACGACCTTTTAAGATTATGCCATCTGCATTGAAATGTTCTAAAAAATCTTTGCCATACTCTTTAGATTCTACAACATTTACAAAACCAACAGGAAAAAGAAGTAAAATAACATTGTCTAAATTAATATTTAATTTTATAAGTGTGTTAATGGCTGCGTATATAAATGTTGGTGCGTTACCGCAAGCTAGGACTAATGGTTCATCTTTAAACTTAGTGATAGCTAGTTCAACAGCAGCGTAAGAACGAGTTGTACTATTTTCTTTTGCCATATCAAATACTTCTGGCTCATTTACATAGCATATAACTTCATTTTTATACTTGTCTAAGTAGAATTTACTAAGACCTGAACGTATCATGTTTGTATCTACAATAAGTTTTGCTTTTTTCTCTAATAGTTCTTTTAATTTATACATAGCATTAGGGGTAAAATAGATGTTATCAATGACTTGATCAAAACAGGTCGTTGTGTGAATTAGTCTTGCGACTAGAGCTTTCTCTTGAATATCAAACTTGTGATAACCCTCATACTCTTTTGCTTCAGCTTCAATCATCTCAAATGATTTTTTAGATATTTCATCACCTATATTAATAGGTGGTTCTTTTAGTTCAAAGTTCATAAAATATTTCCAAAAATTTATTTCAAGGATTATATCACACCTTAATAATGAAATTGAGAACTAGATTGATGGCTTTTTCATATATATTATTTTATAATAGCAAAAAAGCTTGGATTTAAATGAAACGATATAGACATTACAATAAGCAAACAGCGATAATTCTTTCATGTTTTGGTTCGGTAATAGAACAAGATAAATACTTAGAATTTGAAGATTATATAAAGAGTGAATTTAAAGATATAGATGTTTTTACATCGTTTTCATCAAAGATGGTTATTAAAGAGTTAGCAAAAAATGCAGATGAGTATAAAAATTTACCTCAAGTTATGGCAGATGTTGATATGGCAGGTTATAAGAGATACATAGTAGTTTCTGTAAATATTTTTCCAACAGATGAGCATGAGATGCTTATTAGAATGGTTGATGGGTTTAAAAACTTCTCTTTAGCAAACATTAGATATACAAATGTACTACTTCAAAAAACAAAAGAGACATCTTTATATCTAAAAAATTTAGATGATCAGTTACGGGTAAATAATAAAGAAGCTATACATGTTTATATTATTCATGGTGTACCAGTTTTACATTTAGGGGGTCTTGAATCTGTAAGGTATGCATCAGACTTTTTAAATCGCCTAAATCCTAATAATATTTGCTGTTCACTCGAGGGAGAGTACCCCTTTTACGCAATGAAAAGTGCTATAAAAAGAGAGGTACTATCTCTTATTGGTGATAGAAAAGATATAAAAGTTAAAATTGTTCCAATGCTTTTAGTTAGTGGAAATCATTATGAAAAAGATATGAAAGAGATAAGTGAGGAGATTAATAGTTACTGCAATGCTTCAATAGTTGAACCACTAGTTGGACAAGAAAAGTTTAATTTATTAGAACAAAAAAGTGTAAGAGAGATTTTTAGAGATAATATTGAAGTTGAGATTAAAAAGTTAGGTTTGTAAAAGCGCAGATGCGCTTTTATACTGTTTATGCGTAAACTTTTCTTTCTATAAGTTTGCTACTTAAGATAGATTGTTTGTATCTTTTAGCGAATGTTAAAGTTGCTAAGCTGATTAATGGTTCAATGACTATTACACTCATGTAAGCAATAGCAAATGTACTAACAGAAACTAAGTTCTCAACTGCAAAACCTTGTCCATAAAATGCCCAAAAAGCAACCCATGTAACAATTCCAGCTTGATATACAAGTGATAGTTTTAAGACTTGTGAATATTTTAACTCTGCGTATGATATATCTTTATAAATAATACTTTTTGCAAGGTAAGATAGCGCTAAAAGTGGAGCTAGCAGTGTTGTTACATTCATTCCATATTGTGCTAAATCAACAGGTGAAAAGAAAATACTTTGAACTAAAAGTCCTAATGCTAAACCAGCACCAGCAGGAGCTAGTCCAAAAACTAAAAATAGTGTTGAACCAAGAATTAGGTGAAGTTCAGATACTCCAACTGAAAGATGAGGAAAAATTTCAAAGAATGTAAAAGTTAAAATCATTGAAATTAAAGTTTTTATTGCAAAAGAGATTATGTTATTTTCTTTTACATTATCTAATGCTAATTTAGCAAAAATTCCCATTGTACCTGTTGCTGTAGCATAAGATAGACCTATTTTAGCTACGTCTACAACTCCTGGTTCTATATGCATAGTAATCCTTTATTAATTAAAGTCTTGTATTGTAGCAAAATTGTACTAATAGATTTTAGTTTTTACTAATTTTACGAGCTTCTCTTCTTTTTTCGATACTCAAATATAGTACAGGTACTAAAATAAGTGTAATTAAAGTGGCAAATAGTATGCCAAAACCTAGAGATATTGCCATTGGAATGAGAAACTTTGCTTGACGAGATGTCTCAAAAAGCATTGGCATTAGTCCACCAAAAGTTGTAACTGTAGTTAGTAAGATTGGTCTGAATCTTTGAATTGCTGCTTGATGGATAATGTTTTTAAGAAGCGCTTCGCCATCACGTAGCCTAAGTTCATTAGCGTGGTTGATTAGCACTAGTGAATCATTAACAACAATTCCTGAGAGTGCAATAACTCCCATCATACTAACAATACTTAGGCTATACCCCATAATCAGGTGACCAATAATCGCTCCAATAATTCCAAATGGAATTGCTACCATTACAATAAAAGGCTGAGAGTAACTTTTAAATGGAATTGCAAGCATGGCATAGATTGCAAGCATTGCTAGAATAAATGTGGTCTTTAGTGAAGCCATACTTTCACTCATGTCAGCTTGTTTTCCCTCAAAGCTAATACGTAGTCCTTGGTACTGTGCTAGAAGATTAGGGATTGTTGCCTCTTGTAAATCTGTAATTACAGTTCCAGCTTCACTTCTTGGGCTAATATCTGCTTCAACTAAGATAACACGACGTCCATTACGGCGATTAATCTCAGTGTAGGCAGTTCCTTTAGTTACATTTACTGCATCAAAAAATGGAACTTCACTTCCATTTGGTGTACGTAGTATCAGTTTCTCTAAATTAAATTCACTTCTTCTTTGCTCTAGTGGTAAGCGAACCATAATTTTCATCTCATTACGACCTCTAAGTTGACGTACAACTTCAGAACCATAAAAAGCGTTACGAACTTGACGAGCAACTTCTGCTGCATCAAGATTAAAGCTTCTTCCAATTGGAGTTATCTCAAAGTCATATTGTGTTTTACCAGCTGAGAATCCACTGTCTACATCTTTTACTTTTGGGTATTGCGAAAGCGCATGTGCTAGTTTTGCACCAGCAGCTTCTAGTACATTAACATCACGATGGTTAAGTTCAATGCTAATAGCAGAACCAGAACCAGGACCTCCAGCGTCTGATTGAAACATCATCGACTCAACACCTGCAATATCGCCAAGTTTTTTTCGCCATGCTTTTGTAAATGCAGTTGTGCTCATGATACTGTCGCGTATCTCTGGATCTGCTAGATATACGGTAACTACTACAACATTGCTAGTTCCTTGTCCAACACGAGCAAAAATACCCTCAAGGAGCTGGTCGCTTTGTCCTGTTGAATTTGCAACATCTTTGGCTGCACTAACTAAACGCTCACTAATACGTTCTGTATGACTAAATGCTGTTCCATATGGTAAAGTAATAGTAGCTTTTGCATAGTCTGATTCAACTTTTGGAAACATTGTCATTCCCATTCGTCCACTTAACGCGTATGATAGAGTCATAAAAAGAATGAGAAAGGATAGAACGATTGTTATAGTAGGATGTTTTAATACTTTATCTAAAAATGGTCCATAAACATCACGTACCCAGTGGCGAAACCAAGAGCTAAAGCCTTGTTGTTTCTCATGAACCCATAGAGTGATTCCAGTACGTTTTTTATGCTTTAATGCTGCTAGGTGTGCAGGCATCACAAAGAGGCTCTCTAGTAGTGAAATTAAAAAGACAGTAATTACAACAAGTGGAATAACAGAAAATATTTTACCCATGATACCTGGGATAAAGTAGAGTGGCATAAAGGTGGCAATATTTGTAAGAATACTAAAAGTAATAGGCATAGCCATCTCTTTTACACCCTTAATTGCAGCAGTAAGAGGGTTGTCTCCCTCTTGCCTAAAGTGATAGACATGCTCACCTACTACAATTGCATCATCTACAACAATCCCTAACGCGATAATAAATGCAAATAGAGAAACAAGATTTAAAGAGACATCCATCATAGGTAAAAATAAAAATGAGCCAATAAAAGAGATAGGAATTCCCATCATTACCCAAAATGCTAAACGAATTTCTAAAAATATTGATAAAGCACCTAAAACAAGAATAAGCCCTAGTGCACTATTACGAAGAAGTAAATTCATACGAGCAGCATAAATTTCACTATGATCACTACGTATTTCAATATCAATACCATCAGGCAGCGTTGGACGTATTGTTTTTAGTTTTCTTTTTACAGTTTGAGAAATTGTAATTGGTGTTTCATTACCTGTAGTGTAGACATCAATCATCATCGCTTTTTTACCATCAAAGGTTGAATATGTTTCAAGCTCTTCATAATCGTCTTTAATAGTTGCAATTTGACCAAGAAGAACTTGTGTCCCATCAGAGGCTGTTATGATTGGGATATTTTCAAACTCTTGACCAAAATTACGACGTTCACGCATACGCACCATTATTTCACCAGAATCTGTTCTAATGCTTCCACCTGGTAAATCTAGGCTAGAGCTTTTTATTATTTTTGATATTTGTTGTAGGCTAATATTGTATCTACGTAAATTTTCTTGTGAAATTTCTATACTTATTTCAAGTGGTCGTACTCCAAAAAGCTGAATTTGTGTTATTGCACTCTCTTGCAGTAAATCATCTCTTACAAGTTCTGCAATATTATGTAGTGTCCTTTCAGTAGTATCTCCAAAAAGAACAATAGATAAGCCACGCTTACGTCCACTATTTTGCGTAACATTTGGCTCTTCAATATCTGCTGGAAAGGTGATTATTCTATCGACTTTACTTTTTATTTCATTGGTAAGGCGTTGCATATCTGTGCCACTTATGGCTTCAATAGTAACTCTACCCATTCCCTCTTTTGAAAGAGATCTAATCTCATCTATACCATCAAGACCATTAACAGCCTCTTCGATAGAAAGAACAATACCCTCTTCAATCTCTTCAGGACTAGCCCCTGGATATGCTACTGAAACAGTTACAGAATCAATATCAAAACTTGGGAAGACCTCTTGACGCATATGTGGTATCATCATCAATCCACCGATGATAAAAGTTAACATAATAAGATTGGCAGCTACTGGATGAGATGCCATCCATGCAAGAGAACCTTTGTAAGAAGTTTGCATTATTTAGTCCGTAAACTCATGCCAGACACTGGCGCGGGTATACTACTTGTAATTAGTTTATACTTTTTAGAAATTGTGTCAGCTAAAATATATATGGCATCTTTTTCTGTCCAAATTGGCATTACTTTTAGAATTTTGAGTTTATCATCTGGAGATAAGAACCAGACATTATTTCCATTATGTAAAGTAAAACGTGGTATTTTTATTACATTATCAAGAGTTTTACCATGAATGGAGAGAGTTACAATATCATTAAGAAGAAGAGGTGAACCATTAGTACTATCAAGCGGGTTTTTAACTTCAATAACAACTCTAGCCATACGACCATTTTGTTCTACATCACTCATAATAGTTTTAACTACTCCATGATGATTTTGTTTTATATCTACTTTTGAGCCATTTTTTTTAAAATTAATCCATTTAAGAGCATTTGATGGCAGTGTAGCCTCAATCCAGTAGCGCTCACTCCCAACTAGAGTGACAATTTTACTACCGCTACGAATTTGCATACCGACACTTACAAATCTGGTTTTAACAGTTGCATTAAATGGAGATACTATTTTTGTTCTATGCAGATTTAGTTTTGCTAAAGCAACATTAGCTTTTGCAGAATCTACTTTTGCTTTTGCAGCTTTTAAATGAGGCTCTCGTAATATTAATGATCTGTTTTCTTTACTAATATCTTCACCAAGAAGCTCATATTCGCGTTTTGCAACAGCTACTTTTCCAACTTCAAGTTCAAGCTCAAACTTTGCTTTTACTAAATCAGCCTCTTTTTGACGTAAGAATAGTTCAAAATCAATAGGGTTAATTTGAGCTATTAAATCACCCTTTTTAAGCTCAATTCCAGGAATAAGTTCATCTCTTACATCTATAACTTCACCACTAACTTGCGAACTTAGTTCAACAATTTGAACAGGTGTGACTTTACCTAAAGCAGAAATTTTTATATTATGACTAATAGTATCTGTTTTTACAGCAGTCACTAACGGTGCAAGAACTTTCGTTGGTGTACGAGTCGCACGTGGTCTGTTTTTCATCCAGTAGATAGATATTGCAACTACGGCAATAACAATAATACTCATAATTAAGATGGATAGTATACTTTTTTTAGGTGGTGTTACATCGGTTGACATATTAATTCCTTGTAAGAGGCTTGTTTCGTTTTATTACCCAGCCAGAAGATAGCGCGCGATGTAATGAAATTATATTTTCAATTAACTCTCTAGATGCACTAATTTGATTACGTTGCAAGTTTTGAAGACTCAGTTGTGCATTTAAGAAACTTATAAAACTAGAATTTGCATGAATATACTGTTCACGAATTTGCTTTAAAGATAAATTTGAGAGTTCAACTTGTCTATTTAAACTATCTAGATAATGTTTTTGATGGGTAACTTTACTTATAGAATCTTCTACATCTTTCAGTGCATTTAGTAGTGTATGTGAATAGAGATATAACTGTTCATTTCTTATGGCTTCACTTCTTTGTACTTCAGCTTTTCTCATATATCCATCAAACAGTGGCGCACTAATATTTGCAACCAAACTAGATAACCAGTTTGTAAAAATATCACTAGCAGATATAGAGTTACTGCGAAGTGAAGTGGAAATTGTAAATTTTGGGTATTGATCAGCTACTGCACTTGAAAGTTTTTTGTTTGATGCTTGAAGTTTATAATAAGCCATTTTTACATCAGGACGTTGCATTAAAAGTTCAGATGGTACCTTCATCTTAGGTAGTTCTGTTATGAGGCTAAAATTACTATTTTGTGAATACTTTAGATTTTTTGCATTATCTCCAAGAAGTAGCGCTAACTGGTGCTCAAAAAGTTCTATTCTGCCATTAGTTAAAATAGCCTCACCTTTTACTGACTCTACTATTTGACGTTGTTGAATAATATCTGATGCTTTTGCTTGAGCACTTCTAAATTTTTGTTCTGTAATTTTAAGATGTTTTTCATTCAGTTGGATTTGTTTTTTAAGAATAGTTGCAAGGTTGTGTTGCTCTTTTAATCTGTACCATGTAGATGCTATTTCAGCACTTAGGCTAATAGAAGCAGAGATAAGATTCTCTTTTGAAACTTTTAATTCAAATAAAGAAGCATCAGCCGTGTTATTAAGGCGTCCCCATAAATCAATTTCATAACTTGCAGCAACTCCTGCTGAGAAACTGTTTGTACTAACACCGTTTTTTATGGTTGAGCTTTCACTTGAAAGTGATAGGTTAGGATAGAGAGAAGCACCACTTTTAAGTGCAACTGCGCGCGCTTGACTTAATCGCTCCCATGTAGCTTGAAGTGAAAGGTTTGAAATGAGTGCATGTTCAATTAAACGATTAAGCTCACTATCTTCAAATATTTCCCACCATTTTGGTTGTAGCTCTTGCTCACCATTAATGCTAAAAGTTTTAGGAAGTTTTACATTTTGCACCGGTGTTGGTTTTGGTATAGCACACCCTGTTAGAAACAATATTATAGATGTAATAATGAAAATATTTGACTTCATATATTATGAGTTGAGTAAATCTTTTAGACTTTGCTGAACAGATTTACCATTTAAGATTTCATAAACTTCAGCTGCAATTGGTAGATATATTTTTTTTTCATCAGCAATTTTTTTAAGAGCGTTTGTAGTGCCGATACCTTCTGCTACTTCACCAAGCTCTTCTAAAATATCTTCAATTGTTCTATTTTTGCTTAAACCTAGTCCCACACGGTAGTTTCTTGAAAGTGTTGAACTAGCTGTTAAAAATAGGTCACCAGCACCACTTAGTCCTAAAAATGTATCCATCTTTGCACCATAAGATGCACCAAAACGTTGCATTTCAATCAACCCTCGTGAGAGTAGGGCAGCACGAGCATTATTACCTAATTCAAGTCCATCACAAATTCCAGCGGCAATTGCAATAACATTTTTATATGCACCACTAATTTCAGCACCAATAACGTCGCTACTTATGTATGTCTTTAGAAATGATGGAAAAAATTCTGCAAACTCATTGCATAGATTTTTATCTACTCCATTGATTACAACAGCGCCAGGTAGGCTGTTTTTAACCTCTACTGCAAATGATGGACCTGAGAGAAAACAAGTAGATTTTGTGGGTAAAAATTTGGCATAAATTTCATTTAGAAAACGTCCATCTTTAGCATCAATTCCTTTTGAAGCAACTAAAATCTTTTGACCGCTGTATTTAAAATTATTTTCAAGCCATGAAGCAATTTGTTGCGCTGGAATTGTAATTATTAAGTATTCTGATTTTAGAGCTTTTTCTAATGTAACAAAGTTTTTTATCTCTCTTGGAGTTCTTGAAGATATACTAACACTGTTTTTTTTAGACAGAGCAAACTGTAGTGCTTGCCCCCATTTTCCCGCACCTATTACGGAGATGCTCATTTATGCGTCCAGTTTTTGTTTAAGTAGGTCATTAACCATAGCTGGATTTGCACTTCCTTTACTAGCTTTCATAACTTGTCCGACGAAGAAGCCAAATAGTTTATCTTTCCCACCTCTATATTGCTCTACTTTATCGCTATTATTTGTCATAATTTCATCAATGATTGTAATGATTGCGCCATCATCATTAACTTGCTTAAGTCCAAGTTTCTCAATTGAATCATCAACACTGCTCTTATTTTCCATTAAATAATCAAGCACATCTTTTGCAGCTTTACCACTAATGCTTTTATCTTCCATTCTTGCTACAACAGTTGCTAAGGTTTCAGCACTAATTGGAGAGTTCTCAATGGCAATATTTTTCTTATTTAGACGCGCTAAGAGTTCAACTGTAAGAAGTGAAACAGCAGTTTTTGCTGAAATTTTTGCTTCTAGCATTCTTTCAAAGTAGTGAGCCATCTCTAAAGAGCTTGTAATTACACCAGCGTCATATTCACGTAAACTATATTCACTTACAAAACGTTCACGTTTTTGATCTGGAAGTTCTGGAATTACACTATATTGCGCCATTTGCTCATCTGTTATTACAATTGGTGGTAGGTCTGGCTCTGGGAAGTAGCGGTAATCTGCTGCTTCTTCTTTACCTCTCATACTTCTTGTCTCATTTTTAGTAGAATCATAAAGTCTAGTCTCTTGCCAAACTTCATCATCATAAACACCATCTTCCCACGCTTCACTTTGACGGTGTACTTCGTGCTCAATTGCCTTTTGAATGAATTTAAAACTATTTAAATTTTTTATCTCAACTCTGGTGTAAAGTTTTTCATCACCAACAGGACGGATAGAAACATTTGCGTCACATCTAAATGAACCCTCTTGCATATTAGCATCACCAATATCTAGGTAGCGAACAATTGAGTGAAGTTTTTTAAGGTAAAGAATAGCCTCTTCAGCTGAACGCATATCAGGTTCACTAACAACTTCTAAAAGAGGAGTTCCAGCACGGTTAAGGTCAACTTTAGAGTGATCTCCATCATGTATGTTTTTACCAGCATCTGCTTCTAAGTGAGCACGTGTTACACCAATTTTTCTGTGCGTGCCATCTTCAAAGTCAAGTTGTAAGTGACCATTTTCTACAATAGGAAAATAAAATTGTGAAATTTGGTATGCAGTAGGTGAATCTGGATAGAAGTAACTCTTTCTATCAAAGATAGATGTCTTATTTACAGTAGCATCTATTGCAGTTCCTAACATAATTGCTTTATGAACAGCCTCTTTATTAATAACAGGTAGTGCTCCAGGTAGTGCTAAACATGTTGGACAAGTATTTGAGTTTTGACGATGGTTAAAGCTTGTCGCACATGAACAGAATAGTTTTGTGTTAGTGTTTAGTTGTACGTGTACTTCTAAACCTATAACGATTTCAAATTTCAAGAAGATTCCTTTGGAAGAAAATATCGAATTGAGGCAAAACCATAGGGTTCTACCTTTTCAAGTGCGCTAATTTGAGCATCTGTTATAATGCCTCCTAGCGCAAAAATAGGTGCGCCGATTATATCTATTATTTCTTTTAATTTCTCTAAACCAACGGGTTTGCTTTTGTTAGGTGTTGCAAATATTGGACTAAAAGTTAGTGCGTCAGCTCCAAACCCTACAGCCTCTTTTGCCTCTTCAATTGAATGAGCACTCGCAACTACAAATAAATTGCTCTCTTTAGCCCGTTTAATTGTCTCAAAATCACTACTTGCAACATGAAAAGCATCACTTTTATATTTAAGAGCTAACTCTAAATGAGAATGAACTATTAATTTGGCATCTGAAAATTCGCGTCCAATGCTCATAAATGTACGCACTTTTTCATCGTGATTAATTGAGCGTTTATCTCTAAAACATGCGTACTCTGGTTTATGTTCTAAAAGAGCATTTTTTAGTGTCAACTCAAAGTTAAGATAGTATGTCGGGTCTGTTATTAGGTATTGCTTCATTTAAATTTTCAAGAAGTTTTGTTTGTTTTTGCATCTCTTTAAATTTTTTCATCTGTAAGTCCATCATCTCTAATATTAAAATTAAAAATAGAGCTATAAAAATAAAGATAAATGAAGCTGAGATTGCTAAAGATATACTATAAGTTGAGAAGATGTGAAAAGTTAAATAGACACCTATAATTAAAAAACCCCAAGAAACGCCCAACAATAGGCTGAGTATAGACTCAAATATTGAACGTTTCATGAATAAGGTTCTAGTGGTCGTCTATGTGAATTGCACCAGCTAGATAAACATACGTTAACATCATAAAGATAAACGCTTGTAAAAGAGCCATAAAACTAAGAAGTGCAAACGCTGGAAGCGGAGCAACATAAGGTGCTAGCATTAAAAGAACCATTAAGAAAAGATCATCACCTTTAATGTTTCCAAAAAGACGAAATGAAAGAGAGATAATTCTAGAAATATGTGAAACTATCTCAATTGGAAACATTAGTGGTGCTAACCAGCCAACAGGACCTAAAAAGTGTTTGAAGTATTTAATAACACCATTACGACGGATTCCCTCGAAGTTATAAAATACAAATACTGAAAGTGCTAAAGCCAATGTAAAGTTTAAACTACCAGATGGTGATTCAAACCCTGGAATAATTCCGATAACATTTGCAACAACAACAAAAAGCCCAATTGTAGCTACTAGAGGCAAATACTTACGAGCCTCTTTTTCACCAACAACATCAGTACCCATATACATAACACCACCTAAATAGGCTTCAATAACGTTTTGAGTACCTTGTGGAACCAAACGTAATGACGATGTAGCCGCTTTTGCGATAACTAACACGATAATCGTTGTTAGAAACATATGTGATAGATAGATAAAGGCGTGACTATGTGAGATCAGACCAAGAAATGTAAAAATTTCACTCATTGCGTGCATCCTCTGCAATAATTTTGCGAAATTGTACACAATTATCTATTAAAGTGTGATTAAGTTGAATTGGAATACGCATTAAAACGAAAATATAATACTTTGTATTATGCAATGTAAACTCTTATTTTAACACCCAAAAACCATCTCCTGAATTAATAGCTTGTACATTGTCGTTTGGACTTATACTTTGCCATGTACCACCTTTATAGAGCCAAATAACTTTAGGGTTTAATTTATTTATAATCTCCAAAGAAGATACGTTAGTACTTATACCTAACAAACTCCATCCAGAAGTTTTTGGATTTAAGTTCTTTATATTAAATTTAGGATTACTTATTTTTGCATAAAAATCTATCTCTGTATCATTTGTTGATTTCAGCCAAAAACCACTACCAACATTTAAGCCTTTTATTTTATATTTCTCAATATAATTATTATCATATGTATACAAATCTGTAAAATTAAAAAAGAGTTCTTTAAATGAACTTTCGTCTAAATCAACAGTAACAGGAAGAGCACACAAGTTCCATCCTTTTTTCAACTTAAGTATTCCTCTATCTTTTACAGTAAGATCTATATCAGCACCATAAAGAGCTTTTATATAATTTTCATTGTTTTCATAAAGCCTAATAGTAAATATACCTGAAGCTTCTGAATTAAAGAGTGTTACTCTTAGCTCATCACTACTTTTTAATTCAACTTTTGGTCTATTGTCAAGTATCATATAAAAAGATAACATGTGATATACTAAATGTCTCAAAAAGATATAGGAAATTATAATATGTCGATTAACAAAAAAGTAATTCTGTTTTTTATCTTGCAACTACTGTTTTTCTCAGTAGCAATATTTGTTTTACAATATCTATTGGTCTATCCAAGCTTTAAAGAATTAGAAAGAATTGAAGCTGATACAAATATTGAAAGAATTGAACACGCTATAGATAAGTATATTGTTCAAACCGATACTATTGCTTCTAAGTGGGCATATGATTCTTTACTACACGATACGATTGTAAAAGATGATAAAGATGAATTTGAAGCTCATTTTGCTGATGAGATTTTAGATATGCGTGATATTAATGTTGTTCAAGTTTATGACAATAATGGAAAATTACTTTTTTATAAAAATAGATCAATAGCATATGATAATGTTCCAAAACTATCTAGTATGTCTGCTGGAAACCTCTACCTTGATGAAAAATATCGTTCAAATGATTCAAAAATTGTAAATATAAGTGGACTTTATATGGGTGGTACTTATCCGGTTTTTATCTCTATTCGTCCTATTGTCTATAAAAAAGATACAAAAAGTCCATATGGGACTCTGATAATAGCTAGAAAACTAGATAGTGAACGCCTGATGGAAATTGAACATCAAGCTAGTGTTGTTTTTAAAATATATCCAGTTGACTTTATGTCATCAGGTTTTAAGAATATTGCAAAAAAGATTATTAAAACTAAAGAACATTATTATAATGATGAGATAAAAGATTATCTTTTATCATATGAGTTAAGAGATGCTATTGATATTAAAAATAATTTACTTATTGAAGTTAAACAGAGCAGGCACATCGTTAATAGCGGACTTTCTGCTATTAAAGTAGTTAGTATTGCAATTGCTCTTTTTGGTATTATTGTTTTAATGACCTCAATGAAGATGATGCACTCAATGGTGGTAGCACCAATTATGGGTCTTAGTCGTCATATGCATAAATTGATGGAAAATGCGAAAGATGTTGATGCAAATTTTATTAATGATTTGAGTCGGACTGATGATGAGATAGGTCACTTAGCATCTGAATTTAAACAGATGCATGCAGCTTTAAAAAAGAAAAACGCTTCAGTTGAAGAGTTGTTAGGTCATACTGAACATACTAATGAAGAGTTAAATAGTATGGTAACTTTTGATACAGTAACAAAAGTTCATAATCGTCGATATTTTGATGAAGAGTTACATAAAGAGTGGCGCCGCCTTCGACGTTCATCTCTTCCGATGTCATTAATGTTGATTGATATTGACTACTTTGAAGCTTATAATAAATCATATGGTAAGAAAATTGCAGAGTATACAATGATGAATATTGCTCAGGAGATACAATCTAAACTGCGACGCTCTTCTGACATAATAGCTCGTTATGATGGTGATAGTTTTGCCATTATCTTACCAGAGACTTCAATTTCTAGTGCAAAAAACGTTGCAAAAATGTTATTAGAGGCTGTTGAAAATTTAAAAATAGATAATGGTCCATCAAAAGTTAGTCCATATGTAACTATTAGTATAGGTATTACCTCTGTTATTCCAGAAAAACATTTTTCAATTGATAAATTAATGGATGATGCTGAAAAAGCGCTAGATGAAGCGAAAAGAACAGGTCGAAATAGATTTGCTATGACGGCACAGTACTAATATATTAGTTTTGCAAGAGTCTATTAAATTAATTTTTTAAATTATTATACTGTACAAGAAGAATATTAACTCAAAAATACTATACTACTGTAATTTTTTCCTTGGAAAACGATATATAAGGATATTACTTAATGAAACAACCTAAAATGGTACTTGCTGGTTTTGTCGCAGCTTTAGCTTTAGCTACACAGAGTCCGCTTTTACTGGCAAAGAGTTCTAAAGTTGATAACAATGAGACTTCAAGACTAGAAGCACTTACTAGATTTACAAAAGTTATTGGAATTGTTGAACGTTATTATGTTGATGATATAACAATTGAACAGATTATTGAAAAATCTATGAATGGACTTCTTACAAATTTAGATGCACATTCAAACTATTTGAATGAAAAACATTTTGAGAGTCTAAAAATTGCAACAGATGGTGAGTTTGGTGGACTTGGAATTACAGTTGGTATTAAAAACGGTGCATTAACTGTAATTGCTCCAATTGAAGGAACACCTGCTGATGAGGCTGGACTTGAAGCAGCAGATATTATATTGAAGATTAATAATCAATCATCATTAAATATGACAATTGATGAAGCTGTAAATATTATGCGTGGTAAACCTGGTACTAAAATTGAACTTACTATTGTACGTAAGGGAGAGAGTAAACCTCTAAAAATAAAAATTATTCGTGATGTTATAAAAATTGATTCTGTATATGCTAAAACAATTGGAGATGATGTCTTATATCTTAGAATTACAAGTTTTGATAAAAAAGTTACATCAGAGGTAAAAAAACATCTTAAAAAATATATTACAAGTAAAAGTAAAAAAGGGATAATAATAGATTTACGTAACAATCCAGGTGGATTACTAGATCAAGCTGTAAATGTTGTAGATTTATTTGTCGAAAAGGGTGTCATCGTTTCTCAAAAGGGCAAAAATCAAAAAGAGCAAAAAGTCTATAAAGCAACAAGTGCAGATACATTTGCAAATGTTCCAATTGTTGTTTTAGTAAATGGCGGAAGTGCTAGTGCTAGTGAGATTGTTAGTGGTGCACTGCAAGATCATGAGCGAGCTGTTATTGTGGGTGAGAAAAGTTTTGGTAAAGGTAGTGTTCAGGTAATTATGCCAATTGATGAAACTGATGCTATAAAACTAACAATTGCTAGATATTATTTACCAAATGGAAGAACTATTCAAGCTAAGGGTGTAACGCCAGATATAATTGTAAAAACTGGTAGCATTAAAACTGATGATGAAGATAATTATAAAATAAAAGAATCAGAACTTAAGAAACATCTTGAAGAGGAGCTTGAAAAAGTTGATGGGAAAGTAAAAAAGAGTAAACAAGCTAAGAAAAAAGATGCTCTTAAAAGAGATAAAAAAGTTATCACAAAAAAGCAATTAAATGAGGATTTACAACTACGAAGCGGAGTTGACATTTTAAAAGCATTAATCATTACAAGTAAGAGGAGATAGAGATGGAAAAAGGAAAATTATTATATGAGGGAAAAGGTAAAAAACTTTTCTTTACAGATTATGAAGATTTATTGATAGCAGAGTTTAAAGATGATTTGACAGCATTTAATGCAGAAAAAAAGAGTTCAGAATTTGGTAAGGGTAAATTGAATAATGCTATTAGTACAGAGCTGTTTGAGTTACTTGAAAAAAATGGAGTTATTACTCATTTCGTAAAAAACATTAATGAAACAGATATGTTAGTTAATAAGGTAGATATTATTCCGATTGAAGTTGTAGTAAGAAACATTGCAACTGGTTCATTAAGTAAGAGACTTGCAATTGCTGATGGAAAAGTTTTACCTTTTGTGTTGGTTGAATTTTACTATAAAGATGATGACTTGGGTGACCCAATTATGAATGATGAACACGCATTAATGATGGATTTAGTTGACTCACAAAGTGAACTAGATACATTAAAAGAGCTTGGAAGAAAAGTAAATAAAATTTTATTACCATTCTTTGATGAGCGTGGTTTAAAACTTGTAGATTTTAAATTAGAATTTGGAAAAGACAAACATGGGAAAATCATTTTAAGTGATGAGGTAAGTCCAGATAGTTGTCGTTTTTGGGATAAAGAGACGAATGAAAAATTAGATAAAGATAGATTCCGTCAAGATTTGGGTGGTGTAAAAGTGGCTTACGAAGAGGTTCTTAACAGAATTTTAGGGAGTAAGAAGTGAGAGCAGTTATAAATGTATATTTAAAAAATGGTGTATTAGATTCACAGGGAAAAGCTGTTCATCATTCACTAAACTCTTTGGGGTTTGAACAAGTTAGTGATGTTAGGATTGGAAGACAAATTGTTTTAAAGCTTGATTCTTCTAATTTGGAATCTGCACAAAAAGAAGCAACTCAGATGTGTGAATCACTACTTGCTAACACTGTAATAGAAGAGTATGAAATAAAGATTGAAGCGTGAAAGTAGCAATTTTACAATTTCCTGGAACTAATTGTGAATATGACACTCAATATGCTTTTGAAAAACTAGGTCACGATGTTGAGCTAATTTGGCACAAAGACCATAGTATTAATGAAAATATAGATCTCGTTGTTGTCCCAGGTGGTTTTAGTTATGGTGATTATTTGCGCAGCGGAGCAATTGCACGTTTCTCTCCGATTATGGATTCTGTAAAGGCATATGCAAATAGTGGTGGTAAAGTACTTGGTATTTGTAATGGTTTTCAAATTTTAGTTGAGAGTCATCTGCTTCCTGGTGCTATGAAACATAATGATAATCAGCATTTCATTAGTAAACATCACCATTTAAAAGTAGTAAATAGTGAAAACTCTTTTTTAAATGAGTTAAATGATGGAGATATTGTAAATATTCCTATTGCTCACGCTGAGGGTAACTACTATATTGATGATGATGGACTTGCAGGTTTGTATGAAAACAATCAAGTTTTACTTAGCTATTGTGATGAGAGTGGACATATTTTAAATCCAAATGGTTCTGTTAATGCAATCGCTGGTATCTGCAATAAAGAAAAAAATGTTTTTGGACTCATGCCTCATCCAGAACGTGCAATCGAAACAATTTTGGGCTCAGATGAGGGTGCAAAAATGCTTAAGGGCTTTACATCAGATTCCTTCTAACATTTTCTGCTCTAATTAGCTTTGCATTTAGTGATGCAAAGCTTCTCTATTTAACATACGATAACTTTCCTGATAGAATCTACTCAAATCAAGTTTTCCCAATTACACTAAAAGCTGTTGCTGCAAAAGAGCAGTTTCAAGATATTTACTACAAGTTAGAGGGTGAGCGTGGTATTGAGATATTAAATCGTAAAAATTCTCGTCTAAAGAAAGGTATTACATATTATGAAACTTTTTATTTTCAAGCTACTGAAAAGGATGTTAGAACACCTGATGTTTTAGCCTCTTTAGTTTTTGAAAATTATAGTGGGGCAATGCAACAGGTACTCGCTGGTAAAAAGATAGAAACTTTAGATTTACACCCTGATGAGAGTTATTGTGGTGTTTTAGCTGATTATATGCAGATTACTGAGTATAAGACTACACGATATGATGGAAACAATAATATAGTGATTTTTAGCATTACAGCAAGAATGGCAAATTTAAATAATTTTGTTCTAAAAAACAGTTATAAGCAGGGAATTGAGACAATTAGTGGCAAGCTACCAGAAAGTGTGGCAACATTTTATGCAATAATTCCCTCCTTTATGCAGAATTTGAAATTTAGCTATTTTAATTTAGAGAGTGAAAAGTTTGAAAAACTTCTCATACCAATTATTGTTAGTGATGATTCAGTGGTAACACAAACTGACCTTAATCCTTATGAGACTAGTAATACTCCACTTAAAGCTGGTATTTCTGCTTTTTTTGCATTTTTATTTTTACTACTATTTAAATTTAGAAAGAAGAAAAAATATCTGTTCTTAGCTGCTATATCTATTAGTGCAGTTATCTACTTGTATATGCCAACTGGAAAAGTTTGTGTTCGTAGCGGTAGTGAGATATATCTTCTTCCAATGCATAATGGTACAGTTTTTAGAACAACTCAAACTAAAAAAGAGTTTGATAAAATAAAACGTTTAGATGATTTTGTTAAAGTCAAACTAGAAAATAAAAAGATTGGATGGATACACTATGAAAATATTTGCTCGAATTAGTTTTATTTATGCTGTAAGTGCATTTTTAATGTTAATGACTTTTTTTATAGCTTTTGTCTCTTTTGGAAAAGCACTTGTTGGAGCTAGAAAAGTAACATCTCGTATAATTTTATTTTTTTTAGGAATTAAAGTAAAAGTTGTTGGACAAGCAGATCCAGATGCAAAAATGTTTGTAATAAATCATCAAAGTCTTGTGGATATTATGGTAACTGAAATGGTTGCTCCAAATGTTGACTTTGCATGGGTTGCTAAAAAAGAGCTTTTTAAAATGCCATTTTTTGGATTATCTTTACGTAAAACAAATATGATAAGTCTCGATAGAGAGGATAGACGTGGTATTGTTTCATTACTTAAAGAGTCAAAAAAAAGAGTTGATAATGGACGTGTTATCTCTATTTTTCCAGAGGGTACACGCAGTAAAAAGAAAAAAATTCTTCCATTTAAACAAGGCGCTAAACTTGTTGCTGATAAATATGCACTTAGGGTTCAACCCTTACTGCTAGTTAATTGTGGCAATCTGTTTGATACTGGAAAGTATGAGCATAGAGTAGGAGAGGTTAAAGCAATTTTTCTAGATCCAATTGATGCTGTAAGTGAAGATGATTGGTTAAAGAATTTAAGAACTAAAATGCAGGAGATATATAATGATGAGCTTAAGCACAATACTAGCTATAGGTAGTGGCGGTTTTATTGGTGCAGTTCTACGTGCATATATAAATGGAATATTACCAAGAACTATAGCTGAGATTCCAGTAGGTACTCTTAGTGTAAATTTGTTGGGAAGTTTTATTTTAGGTGCACTTTTTGCACTTTTTGCAGTAACAACAATTTTTAATGTACATACAAGATCATTTTTATCAACTGGCATGTTAGGCGCGCTTACTACATATTCAACTTTTGCATATGAGAGTTTCTTACTTATCCAAGGTGGTAGTTTTGGTTATGCTATTTTAAATATGTCATTAAATCTTTTTGGAACTATTCTTTTTGCAGGAATTGGTTATAAATTGGTAAATATATTATACTGACTTGAAAATATTTTATAAGTTTTTTATATATAAGAAGCTAATATACTAAACTAAGTTTAAATTACAGAGGTAACTTGAATGTTTAAAAATATTACTATAAAAGCGAAATTGACTTTTGTACTTATTCTGACAATAGGTTGGGGAATTGTTGCTAGTGTTAGTACGTTTATAGACTTACGTAATGATGATATTGCATTAGATAGGTTAAAGAAGGTAACAGAACTTTCAGTAAAAATAAGTAAACTGCTCCATGAGACTCAAAAAGAGCGTGGTATGAGTGCTGGTTATTTGGGATCAAATGGTAAAAAGTTTAAGGAGAAACTTCCAAGTCAGCGTCTGGCAGTTAATGAAAAACTTAAAGCTTACAATGAACATGTAGAGAGTCTTGATTTGAACTCTTACACGGATGAACTTTCAGTTTTAGTAAAAGAAGTAAATAATAAACTTTTATCTTTAAATGATGTTCGTTCTAGTGTTAGTGATATGAAAATTAGTGTTAAAGAGGAAGTTGGTTACTACAGTGGAGTTAATGCTATTTTATTAAATATAGCAGCACTTACGGCGCAAATGAGTACTTATGATGAACTTACTAAAACTTTGACCGCATATAGTAATTTTTTAAAATCGAAAGAGCGTGCTGGGATTGAACGTGCTGTTCTTACAAATACATTTGCTGCTAATGCTTTTGGTGCTGGAATGTATGTAAAACTTGTTAATTTAATTAGTGAACAAAATTGTTATGATGACTCTTTTCTTGCAATTGCAGATAATAAAGCAATTGGAGATTATGAAGATAGAATGAATAGTACTTCTGTGAAAGAAGTTGTAAATATGCGTAAAATTGCACTTAGTAAAGCAGATGAGGGAAATTTCGGAGTTGATCCTGTTCGTTGGTTTGATACAATTACTAATAAAATAAATCTTTTAAAGCAGATAGATGACGCATTAGCAAATGATGCACTCTCTAAAATGAACTCTATTCATAATGATTCAACTAAAGATGCATGGTTGAATATCGCTTTTAGTATGGGTTTTGCATTTATTGTATCTGGTATCTTACTTTTAGTATCTCGTGGAATTATTAATGCTATTGTTGAGAGTAAAAATCAGATCTCTAATCTTTCAGAAAATAAAGATTTGACTCAAGAGATTTATGCAAAGAATAGTGATGAAATTGGAAGTATTGCTGGTTCTTTAAATGTGTTAATATCATCTTTTAAGTTAGTTATGTCTGAGGCATTACTTGTTTCAAAAGATACAAAAAGTGTTGCTACAAAGCTTGATAATACTGCATCTGTATTAGAGAGTGATGCTAATGTTATGAATGAGAGTGTTGAGGCTATTAGTTCACTTGTTAGTGATGTTGGTAATAATTTAGATCAAACTGAAGAGTTGGCAGTTGCAAATACTGAAGATTTAATAGATGCACAAAGAGTACTTAAACACTTTGTTGATAACTTAACTTCAGTAGTTGGTATGATAGAAGAGGGTAATGTTCGTCAAGAAGAGCTCTCTCATAAGGTAACTTCACTATCAGAACAAGCTAGCGATATTAAAAATGTTTTAACAATTATTGGAGATATTGCTGAGCAGACAAACCTACTTGCACTAAACGCAGCTATTGAAGCAGCACGTGCTGGTGAGCATGGACGTGGTTTTGCTGTAGTAGCAGACGAGGTACGTAAGTTAGCAGAACGTACACAAAAATCGTTAGCTGAAATTAGTGCTACAACAAATATCATTACTCAAAATATTACAGATATTACAGTAGATTCAGAACATAATGCAAAAGATAATAGTAAAATTGCAGAAAATGCAAGTACACTTTCATCTGAAGCAGAGGAGACTATAGAAAAACTTATGAATACAGTAGATTCTGCAAAAACATTGGTAAATAAAAATACCTATATTGCAACTAGAACAAAAGCTCTTATGGGTGAGATGGATTCAGTTGTTGCAATTGCTGAAACAAATACAAAACTTTCTGTTTCTATAAATGATACAGCGACTGAACTAGCTAACAAAGCAGATAAATTAAATTCTCACCTAAATGTTTTCAAAGTATAAATGAAGAAAAATCATGAGGAGTTACTAGAGTATACTAAGGACTTAACACTCCTTGTGGTTGATGATTCTACTGCAACATGTGCAATGTATAAAATTGCATTTTCAAAATTTTTCAAAAATGTCATTGAGGCTTATGATGGTGATGATGGTTATGAAGCTTTCATAAACAATAAAGTTGATCTGATTTTAACCGACCATATGATGCCAAACCTAAGTGGTATAGATATGACGAAAAAGATACGCGAGAAAAGTCCAGATATTCCAATTATCTTAGTTACAGCAACAAAAGATTTAGCTGATTTAGTAGATGCTATAAATTTGAGAATTAATAGTTTTATATCTAAACCAATAGAGATGGATAAAGTTTATGATGCAATAGCTACATCAATTCAAAGTGTTATAATAAAACAGTTAGAGAGTAAAGCTAAAAACCAAGAGTTTGAACTTTTACAGTATCGAGAGAAATACAATAAAACACAACATGATGCGGCTTTTGCTAAAGAGTTACATCTTATTGGAGATGATTTATATAGCAAATATCTAATTAATAATGATGATATTCTATTTTTTAATACATATTATAGACCACTAGATACATTAAGCGGTGATATATATTCTATTAGAGAGATATCAAATAATAAAGTTTTTTTGTTTATTATTGATGCTATGGGGAAGGGTGTTTCTGCATCTGTCACTACTGTTTTGTCAATCTCCTTTATTAATCATATGGTTAATCGTGCTGGTTCTGACTTTACAATTGAGAGAGCTATAAAAGATTATGTAGAGTTTATTCATAAGAAGATTTTAGATGAAGAGATAGTCTCTGCTCTGTTTGCATTAATAGATATTAAAACTAATAAAATGAAACTTACTCGTTTTTCAATGCCTCCAGTACTCTGTATAGATAAGGATGGTAGTATGTGTCGTCTTGGAAAAAGTTCGCTTCCTATTACATCTTACTATAATGATTACACAATCGAAGAGATAGATATATCATCATATGAGAGAATGTTATTTTTTAGTGATGGTCTGATTGAGAGTAGCGTAGGTGATAATAACCTCTATAATGAGTATATTGAAGAAGATTTTAGAAATTCAAAGTGTAAAAATGATTTTGTAGAACTTGCAAATAGTCGTGTAGAAAATCCTGATGATGATACAACTTTAATATTTTTTCAAAGATTTAATAAGTCAGCACCAAAGAGAGAGTTTAAATTTGCTACAAAAATGGAGGAGCTTGAAAGAGCGAATGATGAGCTAGCAAAATATTTAGATTATATTAATCTTAGTGAAGAGATTAGCGTGCCAATTGAACAAGCATTTTCTGAGCTTATTATGAATGCTTATGAACATGGAAATATTGGAATTACACTTAGTGAAAAAAATTCTTTACTAGAGTCTGATGAATATTATAATTTCTTATTGCAAAAAGAATTAAACTGTGATAAAATAATCGATGTAAAGTTTTATTTGACAAATATTGAAAGTTCAGAGCGTTTAATCATTCAAATTAGTGATGAGGGCAATGGTTTTGATACTGAGAGTCTTAGAAATCATCTAGTAAATGGTATGGCTTTTAATGGAAGAGGCATATTAATGTCTAAGATGTCAGTTAATGGGGTGTTATATAGTCCTAAGGGTAACGAAGTAATTATTATTCATCATTTAGAAAAATAAGGAGAAGTATATGGAAATATCAGCAAGTGGTTCATCGGTTACAATTGAGGGAAACATCAAAACAATAGGTGACTATAACTCTATTAGATCTACTATTCAAGGTATTGTAGATGGAGGGAATACAAGTATTTCACTTAGTATTCTAAACTCTATTTCGCTTACATCTTCAATAATTGGTTATTTGTTGAAGTTAGCTAAAAAAGATGGTGTTAGAATTAGCACAAAAATTGGTGATAATCGTCTACATGAACTTTTAAGTGAGCTTAACCTAATTGAGGTTTTTAATGTTCAGAAAGTTTAATAATAGTATCGCTAAACCAATGAGCTAAGTCTAAATCGTGAGTAATCAATAACATTCCAATTCCATGTTCTAATTGCTTTACTAATAGTTTCATAACTTCTAGTTGAGTAATATTGTCCAGTGCAGAAGTTGGTTCATCAAGAAGTAAAAGCTTTGGGCGCATTAAAAGCGCGCGTAGTATTGAACATCGTTGTAGTTGCCCTCCTGAAAGCTCGTAAGGTTTTTTCTCAAGTAATTTATAATCTAATTGTAATTGCTCTAAATATTCATCTATACTATCTAGTTTTGCTACATCTTTAATTTGATTAATTACTGAATAGCTATGGTGAAATGAACTATATGGATCTTGAAAAACTTGTGAGAATGTTTCTGCTTTAACTTTACCGCTAAGTGGTATTAAGTTTTCAGAAATTATCTCAAATAGTGTACTCTTTCCTGACCCACTAGCTCCTACAATTGAAATAGCTTCTCCTCTATTTAAAGAGAGTGAGAAGTTTTCATACAGAAGTGGACTGTCTTTATAGGCAAAGTTTAGCCCATCAATTTTAAGAACCACTATTCTTTTTGTCTGCATCTGAGAGTATTACATCGCCTTTAGCCCAGTTATCACGACTAACTTCGTCAAAAACAATATAACAGCTAGGTTTTGGTTTACCTAATACATTCTCCATAGTAGTACTAATTTCATCTGAAATTTGACGTTTTTGTTCCATTGTCATAGATCCTGCTACTTTTACATTAATAAATGGCATTGTTTGTATCCTTTACTTTCTAATGTGTCCATCACCACGAATGATGAATTTATATGTTGTTAACTCACTAATGCCCATAGGCCCTCTTGCATGAAGTTTATTTGTACTAATCCCAACTTCAGCTCCAAAACCAAAAGCTCCACCATCAGTGAACCGTGTTGAGGCATTTACATAAACAGTTGCGGAATCTACTTCGTTTAAAAATCTTTGAGCTGTTGTATAATTTTCTGTAATAATTGCTTCAGAATGTCCTGAACCAAATTTAGTGATATGATTTATAGCTTCATGGACACCATTTACAACTTTAATGTTTAAGATATTTGCTAAATATTCAGTATTAAATTCATCATCACCAGCTCTATCATCAACTGCTATTATCCCTGCTGTAACATCACACCCTTTAAGCTCAGTATGCGCATCATCAAATGCAACTTTTAGTTTTGGTAAAATATCATCAGCTATAGCATAATCTACAAGTAGTGTCTCCATTGAATTACAAACACCCGGACGTTGAACTTTTGCATTTAGTGCAATTTTAATCGCTTTTTCTTCATCTGCTTCTGAATCTATATAAGTGTGGCATAGCCCTTTATCATGCTTTATGACAGGAACTGTAGCGTTTTCATTAACATACTTGATAAGACCAGAACCACCACGTGGTATGATTAAATCTACATATTTGTCTTGTTTAATTAGTTTAGCTACACCTTCACGCGTGGCATCTGGAAGTAGAGATATAGCCTCTTTTTCAATGCCGTTATCTTCTAGAGTTTTTTGCATAATAGAAGTAATTATTGTATTACTCTCTTGTGCTTCTTTACCGCCTTTTAATACACATCCATTTCCACTTTTAAAACATAGTGCTGCTGCATCTGAGGTTACATTTGGACGAGATTCATAAATGATTCCAATAACACCTATGGGTACACTTATTTTACTAATTTGTAGACCATCTTCATTTACCCAACCGTCTAAAATTCGTCCAACTGGATCTGTTAAAGAGGCAATTTGACGAAGTGAATCAGCCATTGCTTTAATTCGTTTTTCATCTAAAAGAAGTCTATCTAGCATTGCACTGTCTATATTGTTCTCTTTTGCATAGGTATAGTCAATACTATTTTTTTCAATTATCTCAGTTGCATTAGCTTCAAGAGCATCAGCCATTTTTTCTAGCAGTAAATTTTTTGTTTTAGCATCAATAGTACTGAGTCTTCTACTAGCACTTTTTACATTTTCTAAAAACTTTTGCATATCTTGTTTCCTTTTGAACTTATAAAGTTTAGATTATATCTAAATTTTATTTTACGGAAGAGATGTGAAGATTTTAAATTGAAATAAAATATTTATATTTGTTTAACTATATTTTTAATACAATCTCACAAAGGTTTAATATGAAGTTAGTTAGTTTATTATTATTATTCACTATTTTGCTATTTTCAAACGCTTCTGTTGTAAAGATAGGTGTTTTGGCAAAAAGAGGGATTGAACCAACATTTAATAAATGGGGTGAAACTGCAAAATATCTTACAAAAAAAATAGAGAATAGAAAATTTGAAATTGTGCCTATTGGTTTTAATAATCTACTTAAAGCTGTTGAGGATAAAAAAATTGATTTTATCTTAGCAAATTCAGGATTTTATGTAGAACTTGAATATAAATATGATGTTCAGCGTATTACGACTCTAATTAATAAACATATTTCAGGGGTATCACAAAAAGAGTTTGGTGGTGTAATTTTTTCTCATATTGACAATGCAAAACGTTTTAATAGACTAGAAGATATAAAAGGGTTTAATTTTGTAGCAGTAAATGAAAAATCATTTGGTGGTTGGCAGATGGCATGGCGGGAGTTGGCAGAAGTGGGTATTGATAGAGATGATGATTTAGCTTCATTAAAATTTAAAGAGACACATGACAATGTTGTTTACTCAATCATAAATCATGAGGCAGATGTTGGAACTGTTAGAACTGATACTCTAGAGAGAATGGCAATGGAAGGTAAAATAGATTTAAGTAAAATTCATATTATTAATTCAAAAGAGTATGATGACTTTCCGTTTTTAGTATCAACTAGACTATATCCAGAGTGGCCTTTTGCCAAATTAAAACATACATCTGATAAATTGTCAAAACAAGTAGCAGTTGCTTTAATGCAGATGCAACCCAACGCGCTTGCTGCCACTAGTGCAAGTATTGAAGGTTGGACGACACCACTTAGTTATGAGCAGGTACATAGTTGTTTTAAATTTTTAAAAATTTCACCATATTATCAGGCAATAAATTTTTTAGATGTTGTACATAAATATTTATACTGGATTTTATTTTATTTTTTATTAGCTTTAATTGCTATTGGAATGTTTATTTATCAATTTCGTTTAACGAAACATTTAGGAGAAACACAAAATGAATTGGTTCAAACTGAAAAAATGGCATCATTAGGTCGTTTGGTTGCTGGAGTATCTCATGAAATAAATACTCCTATTGGTATTGCTGTTACGGCTGCTTCTCATCTATCAGAAGAGGTGAAAACATTTGAAAGTGAATATGAGAATGAAACTTTAACAGAGGAATCTTTTAAATCATTTATTGATGTATCAATTAAAAGTAGTGAACATATTTTAATTAATTTAAGACGTGCTGCAAAATTAATACAAAATTTCAAGCAGATTTCTGTTGATCAAGCTAGTAATGATGTTCGAGAATTTAATATCAAAGAGTATATAGATGGAATAGTAGTTAGTTTGCAACCAACGATTAAAAAGACTTCTCATGTAGTAGATATTATTTGTTCAGAAGATTTAAAAATTAACTCTAACCCTAGTGTTTTTTATCAGATTTTTTCTAATTTAATATTTAACTCCTTTATACATGGATTTGAAGATAAGGAGATTGGACATATAACTATTACAGTAGACTCTTCTAAAAGTTATTTGGAAATTGAGTACAAAGATGATGGTAAAGGGGTGAGTAAAGAGAGTTTAGAAAAAATATTTGATCCATTTTTTACAACTAAAAGATCAGCTGGTGGGAGTGGCCTCGGTACCCATATAGTTTTTAATTTAGTAACTCAGAAATTAAATGGTAATATTTCTATTAGTTCAAAAGAAGACATGGGGCTAACCTATGATATGACTTTTAAAGGTATACATTATGTTTAAAGATGGAAAATTAATTTTAAAAAAAGATACTATAGATACAGATTCATATAAGGGAAGTTTATGGAATATTTTAATTGTTGATGATGAACCTGGTATCCATGAAATAACTAAAATTGCTCTAAATAAATTTAAATTTAAAGGTAAAAAGTGTAATTTTATTAGCGCTTATTCAGCAGAAGAAGCTAAAGAAATAATGAAAAGTACTAAAAATATTGCCTTAGCGCTTGTTGATGTTGTAATGGAAACAGATACGGCAGGTTTGGATCTTGTAGCATATATACGTAATGAACTGAATAATAATATTATACGAATAATTTTACGTACAGGTCAACCAGGACAAGCCCCAGAGGCAAAAGTTATTAATGAATATGATATTAACGACTATAAAGATAAAAGTGAGTTAACTGCTCAAAAACTATATACTTCTGTGCTTACAAGCTTGAGAACCTATAGAGATATGACTGCAATTGAGAAAAATAGAGATGGGTTACATAAAGTTATTACAGCAACATCTTCTATAGAGAAAATGATTTCAATAGATACATTTTTATCTGGTATATTGGAACAACTTATTGCAATACTATATCTTGGTGATTATAATGAAGAAGAAAAAACATCTTGTTTTGTGGCCACTGTTGATACCGATGAATTTTTACATGTTGCTGGATTTGGTAAGTTTGAAGATATGGGTAAAGAAGATATTTATATAGAAACCAAAGATATAATTTACCCTCTAATAGGTGAAACAGATTCTATAAGCAGTGAAGTTTATAAAAATGATAGTTATATATTATTTAAGAAAAGTAATTTAAATTATCTTGGTTTTGTTTTATATATGCACATTGATGAGGTGATTGATGAACAAGATAAAGATATGATTAGACTATTTTTAGATAAAGCAACTACAGTTTATGAAAACTCATCTCTAGCTAATGAGATAGAAGAATCTCAACGTGAGATAATCTTTACAATTAGTGAAATAGCTGAACAGCGTTCTAATGAGACAGGAAAACATGTTAAGCGTGTAGCACTGTATAGTAGACTTTTAGCTAAGGCTATTGGATTATCAGACAAAGAAGCTGATAATATATATGTTGCATCATCGATGCATGATATAGGTAAAATGGGTACACCAGATAGTGTGCTTAAAAAACCCGGAAAGTTAACGGATGAAGAGATGGAAGTTATGAAAAATCATGCTAACCTTGGATATAAAATGTTACATTCATCAAAACGAGATATTTTTAAAATGTCAGCTAGTATAGCAAATGAGCATCATGAAAAATATGATGGCAGTGGTTACCCTAATGGATTAAAAGGAGAAGATATAAATCTTTATGCACGTATTGTTGCATTAGCAGATGTTTTTGACGCATTAGGGTCTCGTAGAGTTTATAAAGATAAATGGAATATGGATGACATATTAAAATTAATTAGAGAAGAAAGAGGAAAACATTTTGATCCTAAAATAGTTGATATGCTTTTTGAAAATATAGATAGTGTTTTAAAGATATATGAGGAACACAAAGATTAGATTTAAATGAACGTTATAAAGTATTTAATTAATTATCTTACAAATAAAGTTTGGTTATAATTATTGTAAAATTTTGTTAAGTATATTTAGGAGAATATGTATCATTTATTAAGTTTATTTATAAGTGCTTTCTCTTTTTCAACTCTTTTTGCAGCTACATTTACGTTTGGTGTAGTTCCTCAACAGAGTCCTTTTAAATTAGTAAAGGTCTGGCAACCAGTTGCTGACTACCTTGAACATGCAACTGGTGATAAATTTATATTAAAGGTAGAACATTCTATTACAAAATTTGAACAAAAATTATATAATGGTGAGTATGATATTGCCTATATGAATCCTTATCACTATATAGTTGCAAATAAAAAGAATGGTTATATAGCAAAAATACGAAATAATAAAAACTTAGTTGGTATACTGGTTGCTAAAAAAAATAATATAGTATTAGATATTTCAATGGTAAAAAATAGTCAATTTCTTTTTCCCGCTCCATATGCGTTTGCCGCAACTTTACTCATTAAGTATGAACTATTAAAACAATTTGGCATCAATATTGATACTAACAATAAATTAAAGTATGTCAACTCTCATGATTCTGTTTATAAGGGTATTGCTCGTGGAATAGGTGATGTGGGTGGTGGTATAGAGCGCACATTTAATAATCTTTATGATAAAAAATCAAAAGAAGCATTAGTAATACTATATAAAACAAAATCTTATCCTAGTCACGTAATTGCTTTTAAAAAAGATATACCTGAAAAAAAAATTGATAAAATTTCAAAAGCAATTTTGAAAATTCCAGATGAAATTCTTTCCACTCTTAGTATGCAAAAATTAATTAGAACAGATGATTCAAGTTATGATATTGTAAGAGATATCTTAAAAGAATTGTCATTAAATAATGAATAGAGTTTGAAGTTGTCATTTAAATATAAATTTATAATCTCATTTGTAACTATTGAAATAATTTTTATTTCTTTGATAGTTTTTTTTAATTTTTCATCTTTAAATAAATTGTCATATGAGTTAATCGAAGAAAAAATTGAAACAGGTACTACACTTTTTACAGAATTAGTTAAGACACCTCTAGTTGTATATGATATAGCAACACTTGATGATTCAGTAGAGAGTTTTTCTCATCTTAAAAACATTATGGCCGTTGAAATACTTGATAATGAAAATCGTGTTTTATCGCATATAACTAATAATGTAGATATAGATATGAATAATTTTAAAAATAAATTAACAGAACTTAAAATAGGTGAGAGAATATTTAAGTTAAGAACAGAAGATATAAAAGTTGATGGAGATATATATGGAAAGGCAAAAATTTTATTTGAATTGACTGATATTTTAAATACGATTAATAATAATAGGCGATTAACTTTTATGTTGATATTGATAGAAATATCAATTAGTATATTAATAGCCTATTTAATTGGTACAAGATTAACTAGTGAATTAAATAAATTAACTTTATTAGCAGAGCGAATATCGGATAATAAGTATATTGATGTAGAAGTTGTCAATTCTAACGGAGATGAGGTGTCAATTCTATCAAAAACTTTACACATGATGCAAATGCGTATTATTGAACGAAATAAGACTCTTAATGAGTTAGTAAAAAAATTAAAATCAGAGAGAGATTTTCATTCTACATTGATTGATGCAGCAAATAGTATGATAATCATTATGAATAATAGAGGTGAAATTATAAGGACTAATAAAATAGTTGAAGATTTCACTGGGTACAGTAAGAAAGAGTTAGTTGGTAAAATAGTTTGGGAAGAGATTTTTATTCCAGAGAGTACAAAAGAAAATGTTAAAAATGAGTTTTATAATCTTGTTTCAGGAAATTTTCCAAATTCATATGAAAATATATTTATTAAAAATGATGGTAGTATTGTCCCTTACGCATGGTCAAACTCTTGTGTTCTTGATGAGGTTGGAAAAGTAGAATATGTTATTTCTATTGGAATAGATATTACTGAGCGTCATAAAGCCGAAGAGACAATAAGGGCTCTGATAAACTCTCCAATTGATTCAATGATGCTATTATCTATTAATGGAACTGTACTTGAAGTAAATGAAACAGTAGCACATCGTTTAAATTCAACTGTAGAAATGTTAAAGGGTAAAAATATTTTTAATATATTAACTGGAGATATTTCAAAAGCAAGTAGTATTCACTTAAAAGAGTGTATAGAAACAAAGAAACCTATTTTGTATGAATATACATATAATGGGTATATATCTGAAAACCATATGTATCCAATACTAGATACAAATAAAAATGTAACTTTAGTTTCAATTTTCTCTCGTGATGTTACTGAATTAAGAAAAGCGCAAAAAGATTTACATGCCTATATTACACTTGTTAATGAAAATGTTCCAACATCACATACTGATAAAACAGGAATTATTACGCATGTTAGTGAGGCTTTATGCCGTACTTCTGGATATTTACAAGAAGAATTAATAGGAAAGAAACATAATATTCTTAGAGATCCAAAGACACCCTCTTCAATGTATGAAGATATGTGGAAGACGATAGAGAGTGGGTGTATATGGAGTGGTGAGATAAGAAATATAGCAAAAGATGGTAGTTATTATTGGATGGAAGCAACAATTTACCCAGATTATGATGCTACAGGAGAACTTCAAGGTTACCAAGCAATTAGACAAGATATTACTAATAAGAAAATAATAGAGAAACTTGCAATTACAGATTCATTAACTACTCTTTATAATAGGCGTCATTTTGATAATATTTTTATGGATAATATAAATAGAGCTAAAAGAGATAGGAATGTATTCTTTTTAATGCTTTTAGATGTAGATTATTTTAAATTATATAATGATAGGTATGGACATCCAATGGGGGATGAAGTTTTGAAAACTGTAGGAAAAGTTATAAAAGAAAATGTAAAACGTGCAGGTGACTTTGCTTTTCGACTTGGCGGTGAAGAATTTGGTGTAATTTATACATCGTCTGATAAAAAAGATGGTTATATTTTTGCTGATAAAATACGTAAATCTATAGAACATGAAAATATTGAGCATAAAGACAATATTATATCTCCTTATGTTACAGCTTCATTTGGAGTTGTGTTTATTGATTTTAGTAAAAATGAAAAGACATTAATTACTTCAAGTACTCTTTATAAAAGTGCAGACAATATGCTCTATAAAGCTAAGGAGTCAGGAAGAAATAGGGTTTTGATAAAAGAACAAAAATAATATAAAAATTATTTAGTTTTATACTATCTACTGAAGTTTAATTTATAAGTGTTTTATATTATATAATAAAACTCACTCTCATTTAAAATGCTATAATACGCTTTTAAAAGGATATTGCATGGATGGTTCGCTTATCTCGTTATTTGAAAATAAAGAGATTGATATGACAGTTATAACTAATCTTTATAAAAAGGATAATCATGCAATATATTGGCTAGGAATTGATGAAGAGACAGCTTTTAGATGTAACGCATATCTTATAAGAGACAATGATGAGTATATTCTTATAGATCCTGGAAGTAGAAGCTATTTCAAGCAGATAAAAAATAGAGTCTCAGAGATAGTAGATCCTGCTCTTGTTAACTCAATTATTGTCTGTCATCAAGATCCTGATGTCGCTGCATCAATTGTTGATTGGCTTGATTTTAATCCAAATATTTCAATTATATCATCTGCTAGAACAAATGTTTTACTTCCTCATTATGGAAACTCAGACTATAATTTTATAGATATTGCAGAGCAAAAAGTTTTTACATTTAAAAGTGGAAATGAATTAAAGTTTATAGAGGCGCCTTTCTTACACTTTTCTGGTGCTTTTACAACGTATGATGAGCACTCTAATTTTTTATTCTCAGGAGACATTTTTGCAGCTCTTGATATAGAATGGGAGTTGATTGTTTCAGACTTTAATGAGCATATTACTAATATGGATCTTTTTCACATAGATTATATGGCATCAAATAAAGCTACAAATGGATATGCTCAAAAAATTAAGCATCTTCCAATTAGCGCAATACTCCCTCAGCATGGATCTATTATAAACTCTAATTTTGTTAATGATGCTATTAAATATCTTGAAAATTTACAATGTGGATTAGATCTACTTTATAATGACTTAACATAGAGACTAGTATGGATAAAACAGAATTTGAAATAGAAAATAAAAAATTATTAAGAAAAAATAGAGCCTTAAAACAGGCTCTTAAACAAGATAGTATATTAAGAAATAAGTATGATGAAGCGCTTAAAGAGCTAAGATATAAAGATGAGCAGTTAACAGCATTAAATAGTTCTCTAGAAAATAAGGTAAAACATAAAACTAAGAGTTTAAAAGATGCGTTAGAGCATGAGAGTCGCATGAAAAATATACTTGAGATGATTACAGATGTGAATGAATCTCTTGTTGGAATCTTGAATGTAGACACAATTGTTAAACAGAGTATAAAAAAAATATGTAAAGTTAATGAGTATAAATTTTGTTGGTTAGGTTTTTCTACCGATGATGGATTGGAAATTATATATGATTCAAATAATAAAAACAGAATTTTTTTTCAAGATATAAATTTACCTAAAAAGTATAGAAAAAATAAAAACTCCAAAAATAGCAATCTATTTAAATCTGCTTTGCAAGCTTTAGAGACAAATAAAATAGTAATAACTGCATTGAATGACGATGAAAAGCATAATATAGTAAAAAAAGAGAATTATGTAGAGTTAAAAGTATCCATACATATCCCTTTAATTGAAAATAATAGGACTACTTCATTTGCAGTTTTATCTATATATAGCAGTAAAGATGATTTTAATCGTGAAGAGATTGCATTACTAGAAAACTTAGCTTCTGATATATCTTTTGCAATCAACATAAGTAATCATAGAAACAATATGGAAAAGCTCGAAAATGAGAGAATCTCAAACTATGAAGAAACTATATTAGCTTTTGTGAACATGATAGAACAACGAGATTCCTACACAGCAGGACACACGTTAAGAGTTGCTGAGTATAGTTCAAAAATTGCTAAAGAGATGAAAATAGAGTATTCACAAATAAAGAAATTAGAGAAAGCATCTATATTGCATGATATTGGAAAAATTGTAACACCAGATTCTATTTTATTAAAACCTAACGCTTTAACACTGCTTGAGTATGATTTAATCAAACAACATGCAGTTTCTGGTTATAAAATGCTTTCTCAAATTGCTATGTATGAGGACTTGGCAAAGATTATTAAACAGCATCATGAGCGTTATGATGGAAGTGGATACCCAGATGGACTTAAGGGCGATGAGATAGATATATTAGCTCATATAATGGGATTAGCAGATACCTTTGATGCAATGACTACAAATAGAATCTATAAACAAAAAGAGAGTGTTAAGAGTGCCCTTAATGAGATTAAAACACTTTCTGGTACTCTATTCCATCCAAAAGTTGTTGATGCAGCCTTAAAAGTGCTAAAAAATATAAAGATGGTTGCTACTACTCAATTACCAGAAGATGATCTTGAACACAAAAGATTTTCATATTTTTTTAGTGATAATTTAACAGGTGTTTATAACGAGAAATTTTTAGAGTTTGAATTAATAAATGATAGTATGTCATATACATCTGTTAATATGTTTTTACTGAAGAATTTTTCTGAGTACAACAGAAAGTTTAGTTGGGAAGATGGTAACAATTTGTTAATTAAAATAGCACATCTATTTTCTGAGTCTTTTAGAGATGCAAACATATTTCGTTTGCACGGTGATGATTTTGTTATCTTAAGCAGTGCACATTTAGATATGGATGATGATTTTTTTGAAAAAAATAGTCTTTTTGAAAATGAAACTATATCTTTTGATCATGCATATCTTGATAATGCCACTCAGCATGAGATTGCAAAGTTTATAGCATCATTTAGATAAATCTATATACGTCCATTTAAAAGTCTTATAAGACTATTTTTTACTTCTGAAAATTTTAATATTCTTTTTCCATTATGTTTTTTAGAAAAATGTTCGGCATCTTCTTTTGTTAAAAATGGAACTAAATCATCACCAGCTGGACTAATAACATTAGATCCATATACATAATAGGCGCTTTTCGCATCAATTTTATCTAATGAATTAAAGTCCGTTACGTAAATTTCTTTAATATCTGAAGATGATATCGCACCAAGAGCTGTCCATTTTATTGGATTGTAGTAGTACTCAAACATTGACTTTGGTGAGCTAAAAAAAGCATTTTTGTTTTGTTTGGTAGTTGTAGTTGCCACCCATGATGGGTGCTCATACAACTTTAAATGTCTAATCAAACAGGTTTGATTTTTTTCATATACAATTGGCTTTGCATAAAGTGCAGACAGACTTAAAACTAATAGTAATAATTTTTTCATTTTCTCTCCTAATTAAACTAAATCTTTCTTTTTAAATACTAAATACCCCGCATAGGTAAAAAGAAGTCCAAGTAGAGCAGGGTATACAATTGAAATTGTAATAAATATTGTACGGTTTATATTATCTAAAATATAGTATGACACTGGTCCTAAAACTGTAAGTTCAGGATCAAACAAAGAGATTGCAGCTATGCGAAATAGCTCTAAAGGATTTATAAAGGCAATCACTATAATAAGTTCTTCATTAAAGCGATTTTGTAGCATTAAACTAATGAGTGCAATGTCGATAAATGCTAACAAGAATATCCAGATAAAAAAAGATAATCCAAGAGCAAGTTCAGAAGATTTCACTAGTGAAGATATGAAAAATGCTATTCCTAAGAAACTAAGTGATAGTGAAAATAGTAGGGCTGAATAGAGTAAAAATAGTTCATAAGGAATAGATGCAGATTTAATCACCCCATATATAACAGCTAAAAGCATTGCTAAAAAAACTGGTATGAATACCGTAATGAATCTACCTACAACTTTTCCCCAATAATACTGTTTTAAAGAGATAGCAAAAGAGAGTATGTACTCTAATATATGGCTATCCCTATCGCCTGAAATTGATCTTACAGTGGTCATCAAAATAAATATTGGTAAAATCACAATACTTATCTGTATATACATTAATAGTAGTCTACTTAGCCCACTAAAACCCATTACTTGTGATTCTGTAATTCCTGCAATAAAAAATAGGGCAATTAGTCCACCAAAAACTAACGAGTAAACTAAAAACCAACGCGCACGTATTGATTCTTTTAAATCAAGATAAGCGATAAGTAGAAGATTATTCATGAGCCATACTTTGCATTATTTTTTTATGGCTTCTACTCTTTTTAACGCCATAGATTATCTTTTTAGCCTCTTCGAAGCTTATGTATTCAGCATCACTTTTCTCTTTACTAGCAGAAATTCCAAAGTCCATAGGTGTTGTACCACCTCTACTTAAGTATGCACTATTTATATCTATGAACTCACCTGTTGATTTATCTGCAACATAAAATTTATAATTTTGATGTAATCTTTTGCTATTTTCATCTAACCAAAGTACAGCACATCCTATATCATCAAAACTATGGGCTTCTCTTTTTGTAACATCAATAATTTGAGTAACATAATTTCTATCTGAGATTACCATTTTACAGCGTTCACACATGTCTCTGTCAAAATGTACATTGTGCGGTGATGAAGGATCTTTTTGCTCACACCCTAACGTAATAATCATTATGCCTATTAGCAGTAAAAAGTTATAAAATTTCATCAGATACTATCTCCCCTAAGTCTAAGTATATTTCTCTATTAACAACATTTTCAACCTCTTCTAAACGGTGTGTTACAAATAGGGATATATTTGATTCTCTCTGTGTCTGCAAAATTTTATAAAAATTTTCACGCGCTTTTGGATCTAAATTTGCTGTTGGCTCATCATAGATAAATATAGAGCTTTTTTTTGCTGCTGCTATTGCTATTAATAATTTTTGTTTCATTCCCCCAGATAGTGTCAAAAATGATTTACTAAGATGCTCTACGACTGGCAGTTCCATCTCATTTGCGTAATGATATATATCATCTTTTTTGACATCACTAGATTTTTGAACAAAATAGAGAAGTTCATCTACACTTAGTCTAATTGGAGGCGGTAGTTGAGGTACAAAGCTGACATGTTTTAGAATTTCCATCCTATTCTTAATTGGGTCAAGCCCATTTACAGAAATCTTTCCACTGTTACTGTGGTAGTAACCTAAAATCATACGAATAAGAGTAGTTTTACCTGCCCCATTTGCACCCATTAAAGCAATAGAATCTCCTTCATTAAACTGGCACGTAATATTGTTTATCGATTTATGTTTACCAAACTTTTTTGTTACACCATCTACTTTTATCATACTAACTCTTTCCATCTAAAATTAAAATTGAGTGAATCTTGATGGCATGAATCTACGCATCTTCCACATAAAGTACAATCACCACCTGTAATATATTGATGCGTTATACCTTTTTCTTCTCTCTCTTTGTCATATTTTACTTTTGTGAGTTCCAATACTTGATCTTCAAAACAGACATCATGACAAACCATACAGTGGTCACAACTATCATCCCACTCTATACGAGTTGCACTAACTTTTCCTAAGATGCTATATGTTGTTCCAATTGGACATATATATTTACACCAAGCGCGCCTTGAGTAGGTAATCTCAATTAAAAGTACAGCAATAACCCAAGAAAGTGCTACTGACCAGCCATATGTAATGGCTCTACTTAAGATTCCAACGATATTAATTGTTTCAAATACCAAGTATCCACTGCCAAAGGACAGAAGAAGAAATAGTGCCCAAAAAAAGTAGCGTACTTTGTTATTAAATGCACGCTCTTTAATTATTTTTTTATTGATTAAAGAGTTGTGAATTTTTTCACCAATCTCACTAAGTAAGCCATATGGACAAATCCATGAGCAGTATGTACGTCCACCAATGAGTAAATATACAGTCAAAACGGTGAGGCTTCCAATTATCATATTTGTAGATAAATGATGTGTCGCTAAGAAAACTTCAAATGTTGAGAATGTATCTATTAGATGGAATCCTAAAAAGCGTGAGCCATTAAGAGTTCCCTCTAGAAGTTGTATATCAATTGAAAATGATAGAAAAAAAAGTGTATGAACAGATAAAATAGATAACCACCGTAACCCTCTAATACTCAATCTAGTTTTACCATCTTCTGTTTTAGTGGTTAGTGTACTCAAAATTGAGGTATTCTTTATGGTAGTACGTAAATTAAACTTATCCATTAATTAGTCCCAAATCTACCTATTTCATCTGCTAAAGTTTTTAGTTCCTCTTTGGTTAAATTTAATAATAGACCTTTCATAACCGCATTTTCAGTTCTTCCTGCTTTATAATCAAGAAGTTTTTTATATAAAACTTCTGAACTTTGACCTATGATTTTTGGACCAATAATTCCCTCGCCATTAATACCATGACAAGAGGCACACCTTTTTTTGTACATAAGAGAGACTTTAAATGATTGTATATTCCCAGCTTTATTTTGCAAAGTTTTTAGTTTCTTTGCTTCAATATTTAGTTTAGGTTTACTGCTATTCTTAGGTACAATTTTAGCTATATCCTGAATTATTTTACCTTGCTCTCCACCTTGGAATGTAGTTCCATTTATATTTAAATAGACCATTAATATAACAATAAGTAGTGTTAGTATTGCAACTATAATATTTTTCATTTTCTTGCCTTAATTAGTTTTTAATTTTTTTACAGCAATATTAAAATCTGCGATTTCACTAGATAGTGCTTTGATCTCTTTATCATCTATCTGTGCAATTATCTCTGTCATTAGAGCATTTTTCTTTTCACCATTTTTATATTTCATCATGTTAGTGTAGATAGTATCACGATTACTAGATAATAGTGATGGACCAATTAAACCATTTGCATAGTCGTTATGACATGGTGAGCATTTTAAAAGAAAATTCTTACTAAGCTTTTTAACAATATGTGAAATTGTCACATTTTCATATGCTGAACGAATATGCATATTTGCATCAACAGCACTACGTTTTGAGGCTTTGTTTTTTACTTTTTCATTATATGAATAGTAATATGATCTATCTGTAACATTATCAGCTGATTTAACTTTACTCTCGTAAGCTTTTTCATTATCTGTTATCACAATGTCGTTTGTAGTTATTACTTTATTGCTTTTGAGATTTTCTTTTTTTTCACTGTTTTGTGAACATGCGCTAAATAGTAGGGCAATTCCTATTAAAAATAATATCTGTTTCACGATTTAATTCCTTCAATGTAATATTGTTCGTATGTAACTCTTGGTTTAATTACAATAGCAGCATTTGATGCTGGACATAACTCTTCACAAACCCCACATCCTATGCAGCCCCTTAAAATATTAGGCATCTGTCCACCATTACGATGATTTACCATCTCAATAGCTAGTGAAGAGTTTTCTAATGGACACATATCTGCACAAATTGTACATGGCTTATCTTCATATGCCTCTAGTTTTTCTATAACTTTTAATTCAAGTTCATTAGCATGTGAATGTTCAGTTTTGATTTTTTTTATAAAACTTTTTGGAACATTCTCTTTAGCAATCCCTAGACAACTATTTTGATATTCTAAAACCGCAATACCCATATGAGCTTCTGTTGAGTTCTCTATGGTATGTGAAAGTGCACCACTAGGACAAGCTAATACACATGGAAGTGCTTCACATGCATAACATGCACGTTCTCTAGCATTTATATAGGGTGTCCCCATCGCATATAGTGTTGTAATATCAAATAGATGGATAGAATGGTACGGACACACTTGAAGGCATTGCCCACATTTAATACATAGTGCTAAAAAATCTTTCTCATTTAGCGCACCAGGTGGACGAAGTATCATCTTTTCAGCGGATAAGTCAGGAGCAAATATAACTCCACCTGCTATTACTGCACCTAAAAGTCCTAAAGATGAGTAACCAATAAATTGTCGTCTTTTTTTATCTACTTCATTCATCTATTATCCTTTTTCACTGAGTAAAGGTTTTTTATCTTCAAATAGAAATAGTGGCTCTGAAAATGGCGCTAATTTTGCTAAAAAATTTAAAAATGAAATAACAGGAGATCCATAAAAAAACTTCACATCAGCATTATATAACCACAACTTATCTGCATACTGATACTCCTTATGTGGGGCATCACCGATATTGTCACGGTTTCTATCAAATCCCTCATATCTGTCATAATAGTTTTCGGAAAAATAGTTTTTATGAGTTTTTACATCAATAGAATCATTGATTACATCTTCAATATTTCCTTTAAAACTATTTTTTGTAATTTGATTATTTTCACTTAGAGAGTGAAAATGAATTGCTTCTGAATTATAGAAAATTTTATTATTGACAATATGATTTTTGCTATCTGGTTCAAACGGTGATCTATCAATATACAAACCTTGGGCGTTGTATATAACTGTGTTATTCTCTATTGTAATATTAGATGCGTCTTTAAGACCAATACCCATGCCAGTAGCTCCTAATGAGCTTTTAATTATATTATTTGATACAACTGTATCAATAGAGTACATCAAAAATAGTCCTACTGAGTTAAACTCAAATCTATTATCTTTTACATAGTTTTTTCCAGCGTGCATAAAATGAAGAGAGTATCTACAATACTGGGCTATATTTGAGATGATTTTATTGTTGTGTGAATACCAAACTACCATATCTCTTGATTTATATAGATGGTTGTTTTTTATTAAATTATCGTTTGAGTACCAAAGACGTATACCATCTCCACGTAAACCTATGGGAGAGTTTTTTGAAGTGATGTAATTATTAATAATTTTTGAGTTGCTCATCATTTGAGTGTCAATACCAAAGAGTGTATCATCAATTGTTAAGCCATTAATTTCACAATCTTTTACTTTTACTAAGCTTATAGCAGAATCTAATGTATCGTGACGATTGCCACTATGTGTAACCCTTAGGTTTTTAAGTGTAACGTATGAGCTTTTTATTTTAATTACACTACCAATCCCACTACCTTTAATAACAACACCAGCCTCTTTACCAACAATAGTTAAAGGTTTGTCAATAACAATATTACCCTCATATATACCGGGGTTAAGAGTTAAGATTGAGCCATCTTTTGCTCCATCTATTGCATTTTGAAGTGGTGAAGCATAAAGTATGCTTGCATATAAAAATGCAAATATACTAAATAGTTGTTTTATTAGTTGCATTGAGCGCTTTTTTCTTAGCAAGTATTGCCATAATAGATAAAATTGATATTGCCATTAAAACATAATATCCACTAGTTGGATAAGAGTGTGTAATAAACTGTGCAACTTTTCCATCTCCAAATACAGTAGGCATAAATGGTTTAATGTTAAACGCACCCCAGTCATGTAGGTTATGTCCAAACCAATAGAGCCAGTAAGCATAATCTGCTAAAAAAAGTATAGGTAGACTTACAGGTATAAACATTAAAATAGTAAATATTTTTGAGTTATATGCAATAAAATAGATAAATATTAATGTAACTAAAAGTAGTGCATATGTACTTATATTTCGTTCAAACTTGCCACCTCTCCACATAGGATCCATTCCAATATAGTGGTTAATTGTATTCATCTCATGAACCTCTCCACTAAATCCATCAAAATGGAAATATACAGGAATACCCTCAGGAAAAGCCACTTTAGGGTAGTTTGGTGCTTCTAAAGAGACATACCATATAGGAGTTGATGCAACACCAATTTCAGAGCCACTCTCAATCATCTGCGAAAGATTATTGCGTGCCTCTTTAGGTGTATTTACACTTTTATATCTGCCATTATTATAATAGTTCCAAACTTCATCTGAATATGAACTATTTTCATTAAATCTATCTTGATGAATATCAGTTAATGTACCATGAAACATTATTGTTGGAAATGTAAAAAAATATGTCAATAATATTAAAGATATTGAAGTAAATATTTTTGATTTTAAAAAACTTGAATGCAAGTTAGCTCCTTGAATATTTTACATATAAAACCCATAGGTCGCATAAATAAATTATTGTTGCCTATAGGAATCTCTTCCTATAAGCAGTTATATTAAAATAGATTTGCGTTTTCGTCAATCCATTTAAAATATTCGATCATATCTGAAATCTCTTTATCACTCATATTTTGGTTAGGCATTTTCATTTTGAAGTAATCAATCATAGCCTTAACATATGAATCATCATATTTGTGCTGAGGGTTTTTAATAAACTCAGCTACCCATTTCTCACCATCTTTATGACGACCAAGAACACCAGTTAAATCTGGACCAGAACTCACTTTTCCAACAACGTGACAACCAGAACATCCACCTTCGTTAAATGCAACTTCACCACGAGCAGCTTTTGGGGACTGTTTTGTAGCAATGTATTTAACTAATGTATCTTTAGCTCTAATTCCAACGTCAGCAGTTTTAACCATATACTGCCAAATCATATTTTCAAAAAGAATAGCTTTTTCAGTATCTCCAGCTTTCATAGAATCATCTGCTTTTTTCTTTTGTTCTGGAATTTTTCCATATTGATCTAATGCATCAGTCGCAAGTGCAGCAACGTCAGAAAATTTTTCAAAATGATGCTCTTTTAAAAATGCAACAACACTCTGAATTACAGCATCAGTAGCAGCATTAACAGCAACAACTTTGTCATATTCAGCTTTTAACTGCTCAGGTGACATAGTTTTCATTTTAAGTTTTTTTGCACTTACATAGTTTTTAGTTGGGTCTTTAACCATTAGGTAACCCATCATCTCTAAGTGTAGTGCAGAACAGAACTCTGTACAGTAATAAGGAAATACACCCTCTAAATCGGCTGTAAATTTAAGAGTTGATGTTTCACCTGGTTCTAGTGATGCATGAAGATTATAGTTATCTACAGTAAAACCGTGAGTCTCATCTTGAGCACGCTCTAGATTTGTCATGTAAATTGTAACTTCATCGCCTTTATTTACAGTAATTCTCTCAGGGTTAATGTGTGAACGAACAAGTGTTGCGTATACAGTAACTTTATTACCTTTACGCTCAATTCTTTCTTCACCTGCTAAAGTTTTACCTTTATGAATTTTACCTGTTTTTGTGTTTGTACCCATTTTATATCTAACTGTTGGATGTAACTTACTTGCTCTAATTCCAACAGCTTGATGTGGCTCACCTAGTGGAAGAGGCATATCTACTAGCATATCCATTGTTTTTCCACTAATATCAATTAGTTGGTGGTTTTGTGGATGAAGTGGCCCAACTGAAGTAAACCTGTCAATTGTTAACTTATTTAGTGCAATGATATACTCACCCTGAGGATCTGCAGTTTTACCCTCCATTCCAGCTAAGTGACCAATATTATAGTGAACATTAATTTTATCTAGTATTTTTAGATCTTTATAGTTCCATTTAACAATTTGGCTATCCACATATAAAGATGTATAAACTTCACCATCTACATTAGAGTATTGTGTATGTAACGGTCCAAGTCCTAATTCAACTTGACCATGTAAAGCTTTTTTCATATCTATAATTGGAATTCCATATGGGTCAGTCCCAAGGAAGTCTTTAGTTTTAATTAAGTTCTTAATTTTAGCAAAACTATAAACTGAAGCGTGAGTATCTAGTTTTCCACAAACAATAATGTATTTTCCATCTGGACTAACATCAACACCATGTGGTGATTTTGGCTCTGGAATTAAGAAAAGTGCATTGTTTTTAACGGCAACATCAATAGGAATAACTTTATGTCCATTGATTATTTTTACATTTTTCTTATCCTTAGATAATTTTGCTAATTTTTTCCAGTCATATACATGTAAGAAGTCAGTATCATTACGACTCATACCAGCTTCATTTGGAGGCATGCCCTCTTCAATTCCACCTGTATACATCTCTGAGTTAAAACTATTAGTAAATCCCCAGCCCATAGAGAAATTTTTACCAGCATCACTAAGATCTTGCATATATGGAGGCATCTCAATAGTAAATGATTCCTTCTCATTAATACGACCAATTTTTGGATTAAAGTCCCACATTGTAACACCACCACGATATGATTCTTTATAATCGTCAATCGAGTGATAGTTATTGTCAAAAGGTGCCGCATATTGTGCAGTTTCAATAATATATTCAGAATTTGGAGTAAAGAAGCTTCCACCATGTTCTGATTTAAAAACAGGGTTTACAACAATTTGCTTCGTCTCAAAGTCATGTAAGTCAATTATTGCAATACGAGGGTTTGCTTTATCGTTAATCGCAAGCCAACGTCCATCATACTTAGCATTAGTTTCACTTAAAGCAGGGTGGTGAGTATCTCCCCAATTGATCTCTTTTCCGCGGATATTTCCCTGACGAAGAACACTTAAGCTCTCTTCATCATATCCATAACCCTGCCATGGCTCAGGTGTAAATACACCTATGTATTTTAAGATACGCATAGATGGAACACCATAAACAATTACTTGTCCACTTTGACCACCTGAACTAAAAATTACATATTTATCGTGCATTCCGCTCGAGTTATATGTTTTAGCCGCACGAATAATATCTTGTTCACTTAGTCCTCTTTCTTTCATCACTTTAGCAAGTGCTGAATCCCCAGAAGCATAAGAAATAGACGTTGTTACAATACTTGTTAAAAGTAATGCTGTTAACTTACTAAGACTTTTCATCCCATCCCCTTCAATATTTAAAAATATAAAACTATATTTTTATTTTAAAATACGTGTAAATTCCATCACGATATAGAATATTAACCACTGAAAACTTTATTGTAGTTTATATTTCTACTTAATGATAGAATTTAATTTTATAAGAAAAGTTTTATTGATAGTTTATAGCTAATTATTACTATTTTAGTGCATTTATATGGGATATGATTTAATTAAGTAATTTATAGGTATCAATTATTTTTAAATTTATTGTCTTGAAGTGAAATAATTATGTATCAAAACTATCTGACACAACTATATTTCTTCCTCTACCTTTTGCTAAGATAAGAGTGGTGCGACTGGCGAGATTTGAACTCGCACACCGTTAAGCACGAGCCCCTCAAGCCCGCGTGTCTACCGTTCCACCACAGTCGCAAATAATATTATTACTATTTTGGGTCGCAATTATATCATAATATTACTTTTCTGATTGAGTATAAGCTCCATAAGATGTTAATTTTTCATATCTATTTTTCATACGTTTTTGTGGTTCAATTACTGAAAGCTCTTCCATCACACTTAAAAAGTAATCTCCAATCGCTTTTGCTGCACCAGCTTTATCTCTATGTGCACCAATCAACGGTTCATCTATTATATCATCGATTAATTCTTGTTCTTTTAGTTCATCACTAGATATTTTAAGAGCTTTTGTAGCTTGTTCTGACATTTCTGGATTATTCCATAGAATTGCAGCGCATCCCTCAGGTGAGATAACACTAAATACAGAGTATCTCATCATCGCAAATTTATCAGCCACTCCAATAGCAAGCGCACCACCACTTCCACCTTCTCCAATAACTATAGATACTGTAATAGTATCTAGTTGACTAAGTTCAAGAAGGTTTCTAGCAATTGCTTCACTTTGATTTCTCTCTTCTGCTCCAAGACCTGGGTATGCACCTGGGGTGTCTATCAACATTAGTACAGGAATTTTGAATTTTTCTGCCATTTTAGCCGCACGTAGAGCTTTTCTGTAACCCTCTGGGTTTGGCATACCAAAGTTTCTAAGGAGTTTATTTTTTGTTCCACGTCCCTTTTGTTCACCAATTACCATAACTTTTTTCTCACCAATGTAACCCAAATAGCAGACGATTGCTTTATCATCACTATAGTGTCTATCACCGTGAATTTCATAAGCATCACGCATTAAGATATTTATGTAATCAAGAGCATATGGACGATCTTTATGGCGTGCTAATTGAAGTTTTTGAAACGGACTAAGGTTTTTATATGTTTTTGTTACTTCCTTTTCTAAATCTTTTTGAAGTATTTTAACCGCTTCAATATCTTGACGTGCTTCAACAGTTGATATTTCATTTTGTATAGTACGGATTCTCTCTTCAAAATCTAAATAGGTTGCCATTAATATTTAAACCTTTTTGAAAATAACAACGCCGTTAGTTCCACCGAAACCAAAAGAATTACTCATAACAACATTTAAGTCAGCTTTTCTAGATCCATCAGTCACATAATCTAAATCACATTCAGGGTCTGTTTCACTATAATTAATAGTTGGAGGCATAACACCATCACGCATAGCCATTATTGAAACTACTGCTTCTATAGCACCAGCTGCACCTAGACAGTGACCAATTTGACCTTTTGTAGAGCTAACAGGAGCTACATTTTCCTTGCCAAAAAGAGACTTTAGAGCCATAGTTTCATAAAGGTCATTATATTTTGTACTAGTTCCATGAGCATTTATGTAATCAATTTTAGGCTCACCAGCCATTTTATGAGCAGCTCTCATAGCTCTTAACGCTCCTGCACCACCTGGAGCTGGTGTAGTGATGTGGTTAGCGTCTCCGCTTTCACCAAATCCTATAAGTTCAGCATAAATGATTGCACCTCTATTTTTTGCAGATTGATACTCTTCAAGCACAAGTGCGCCAGCACCTTCACCCATAACAAAACCATCTCTTGCATTATCAAAAGGACGAGATGCATTTTTTGGGTTTTCATTGTTAGTTGATAGTGCTTTCATGGCTGCAAATCCACCAACACCAGCAGCACAAACAGCAGATTCAGCACCAACTACTAACATTTGGTCTGCACCATCTAGCATAATAGTTTTTGCCGCTTCACTAATTGCATGAGTACCAGCCGCGCACGCTGTTACGCTTGAAAGGTTAGGACCTTGCAGTCCATGTTCAATGGAGATAAATCCACCAAGCATATTAACTAAAGATGACGGAATAAAAAACGGTGAAATTCTTTTAGGTCCGCGTGTTTCACAAACTATTGAGTTTTTTTCAATATTTGTAAGTCCACCAATTCCAGAGCCAGAACTAATTCCAAATCGCTCTTTATCAATACTTTCATCAAAAGAGGCATCTTTCATCGCTTCAAGTGCAGCATGAAGACCTAGTTGGATGAACCTGTCAGCTTTTTTTACCTCTTTAGGATTCATAACTAATGTTGGGTCAAAATCTTTTACCTCTCCAGCAATACGTACAGAGTGAGCGCTAGCGTCAAAAAGTGTGATTTCATCTATTCCACACTCTCCATCTAAAATTGCACGAAATGCACTCTCTTTATCTTTCCCTACTGAATTGATCATCCCAAGGCCTGTTACTACGACTCTTCTTGACAATGTCTCTCCTTAGACTTTTTATTGTGTACCAGTTCTGGCATAAACTCTAAAGTTTATCTCTGCACTGGTACAAGAGCAAAGCTCTTATAACTTAATAATTTGAAGTTTTTTTAGCTGTTTGAGTTGTCTTCAAACAGCTTATAAATTATTGTTTACTAGAAACGTAGTCTAGAACGTCTTTTACAGTTTGAATCTTTTCAGCTTCTTCATCTGGAATTTCAATGTCAAATTTCTCTTCTAGAGCCATAACTAACTCAACTACATCAAGGCTATCTGCACCTAAATCTTCAACAAATTTTGATTCTTCTTTAACTTCATCGGCATTAACACTAAGTTGCTCTACTACAACTTCTTTTATATCTTCGATAAGTGCCATTTATTATTCTCCTGAATTTTTATATTATGGGTGCTATTCTATCATAAAATAGCTTTATTACATTAACAATCCACCATTTACTTTTAATACTTCGCCAGTCACATAAGATGCTTCATCGCTAAGTAAAAAGCCGATTGCAGATGCCACCTCTTTTGCCTGTCCAAAACGTTTTAAAGGTATCGCATTAATGTAGTTTTGTGTTATCTCTTCATTTAATTTTGCTGTCATATCTGTTGCTATAAAACCAGGTGTTACTGCATTAAAACGAATACCGCGCGCAGCACCCTCTTGGGCAAAACTTTTTGTCATACTTATCATGCCACCTTTACTAGCACTATAGTTTACCTGTCCAGCATTTCCAGTCTCTGCAACTATTGAAGCGACATTTACTATAGCACCAAAACGTTTTTTGCTCATAACTTTAAGGACTTCTCTACTACCTATGAATGCTGAATTTAGATTTGCTTTAATTACAGAATCAAAATCATCAATTTTCATTCTAATTGCAAGTTTGTCTTTTGTAATTCCTGCATTATTAACTAAATATGAGAGTTCACCATCACTATCTACAATTGTTTTTACTGCCTCAGCAAATGCATCTTCATCTGAGGCGTCAAACCCAATTACAGCGCAGCTATATCCTAATGCATCAATTTCAGCTTTAAGCTCATCTGCTTTTTGTGCGCTTGATAGGTAGTTAATCCATACTTTTAGTCCATATGATGCTAAAATTTTTGCAATTTCTGCACCTATACCTCTACTTGAACCTGTAATTAAAACGTTTTTACCAGTAAATGTCATTTTCTATTTTCCTTTATATTAGTGGGTGATCCATCTGTGATGGAATTTCAAGGTTCATAAGTTTTAAAACAGTTGGAGCAATGTTATTTAGTCCACCATTTTCAACACGCTCAACTCCATCTGCTTTTACAAAACACCAAACATCTCCAACAGTATGGTTAGTTAAAGTGTTTCCATCGCAATCTTTCATCTCTTCACAATTTCCATGATCACTTGTTATTACAACTGCATAATCATTTTTCTCAGCACTCTCAATTATACGCGCTAGTTGAGTATCTACAGTCTCTACAGCTTTAATAGCAGCGTCAAAGTTTCCAGTATGCCCAACCATATCCCCATTTGCATAGTTTACAACTACAAAATCATATTTGTCATTCATGGCTTTAAGTACGGTCTCAGTTACAGCAGGAGCACTCATTTGCGGTTGTTCATCGTAAGTTTTTACATTAGGACTAGGAATTAGAACCCTTGTCTCATTTTTAAGAGGTTCTTCAACTCCTCCATTTAAAAAGAAAGTAACATGAGCATACTTTTCAGTCTCCGCTGTATGTAGTTGAGTTAAGCCTGCATTAGATATTACATCGGCTAAAGTGTTCTCAACACTCTTTTTTGGAAAAAGTATAGGGTATGAGAAGTCTTGAGAATATTGTGTCATAGTAGCTATATTTAAATCTTTTATAGATCTTTTAAATTCACTGAAACTTGTATCACCAAGTGCAGTTGTAATTTGGCGCGCTCTATCACTTCTGAAATTTACCATAATAACTGAGTCACCGCTATTCATTCCCTCATACCCATTAAATGCAGTAGGGAGTATAAACTCATCTAACTCTTCTTTTCCATAAGATGAATCTATATATTCATTTGGACTTAGTAAAGTCTTTGGACTAGCTTCAACTATAGCGCGATAGCCAATTTCTACTCTATCCCAGCGGTTATCTCTATCCATTGTATAAAAACGTCCGCCAATTGTCGCTAAAATAATGTTCTCGTTTAAAATTGAAGATAAGTCATCTAGATATCTTTTAACACTATCTGGTGCGACATCACGACCATCTGTAATGGCATGAATAAAAACTTTTTTCCCCTTATTTGCTGCAAGTAGAGCTAAACCTTTAAGATGTTCAATGTGTGAATGTACACCGCCATCACTTAGTAGTGCTATTAGATGAAGCTTTTCACTTTTATTTAAAATTGTATTAAACACTTGATTTGAACCAATTGTATTCTCTTGTAGGGCTAGAGAAATTTTTACTAAATCTTGGTACAAAACACGACCACTTCCAATGCTCATATGTCCAACTTCACTATTTCCCATCTGCCCCTCAGGCAAACCAACTCCAACACCGTAAGTTTGAACTAAAGAGTGCGGAACAGTCGCAAAAAGACGGTCATAAGTTGGCTTTTTTGCTGTAAAGAATGCGTTATTCTCCACATTTTGGCTAAAGCCAATACCATCAGTTATGACTAAAATTGCTTTTTTTGTAGCGTTCAATGTGTGTCCTTGCGTTATATTTAGCAAAATTATAGTAAAATATCTCTTTTAATTATATTAGGCTTCTTGCAAAAGTCTATTAGGGAAGTGTATGCTTTACTGGTTTTATTCATATTTTGATATAAATATTCTTCAATACATTACAGTTCGTGCAGGTGCTGCATTCTCTTTTGCTCTTTTAATAACCATTTTTGTTATGCCACGCTTTATATCTTGGGCGCAAGGGCGTAATATTAAACAACCTATTTACGATTTAGCACCAGAATCTCATCAACAAAAAGCAAGTACACCAACAATGGGTGGTATTGTTTTTATTGGAGCTACACTTATTGCTTCACTTTTAACTGTAAAGCTGAATAATAGCTATGTAATAGCTGGATTACTGACACTTTCACTTTTTTCATTGATTGGTATAAAAGATGATTTGTCAAAAATTTTAAAGCGTAAAAATAGTGCTGGGTTAAGCCCAAAAGTAAAACTCATATTTCAAGTTTTAGCCTCTTTAAGTATAGGTTTTTATCTATACTTCTCTGGTGCTAACCATGAGCTATTTACGCCATTTTATAAACATGCAGTTTTGGATATGTTATTTTTCGCACCTTTTTTTTGGGCTCTGATTATAGTCTCTTCTAGTAATGCTGTTAATTTAACAGATGGCTTAGATGGTCTTGCAACCGTACCATCTATCTTTGCACTTGCATCACTCTCCATTTTTGTATATATTACCGGAAATGCAGTTCTTAGTAACTATCTACTTATGCCAAAAATGGTTGCAGTTGGAGAAGTTGTAATAATAGGTAGTGCTTTAATTGGTGCTTTAATTGGTTTTTTATGGTACAACTGCCATCCTGCTGAGGTTTTTATGGGTGATAGCGGAAGTTTGAGTATTGGTGCTTTTATAGCATATATGGCAATAATTGCTAAAAGTGAACTTCTTCTGATTTTAATAGGACTTATTTTTGTGATTGAGACAGTTTCTGTTATTTTACAAGTGGGGAGTTTTAAACTGCGTAAAAAACGAGTCTTCCTTATGGCTCCAATACACCACCATTTTGAGATGAAAAAGTGGGCTGAGAACAAGATTATTGTGAGGTTCTGGATAATATCATTTGTATCCAATCTATTGGCTCTAATTACATTGAAAATTAGATAAATAGAGCATACTATGTTCAAAATTTAACATTTTTCTATTTTTTTTGTGTTAAAGTAACGAGATATTATAAACATAATTAAAAAAAGAGTTTATTTATGAAGAAAACTAAAGTTAATTGGTACCAATCTCTCTCTACAACTTTAATTGGCTGGTTCATGATTTTATCTTTGATTCCAATGTTGGTAGTTACTTGGCAGACATATGTAAGTAGTGCCACATATTTGAAGCAAAATACTACTACTAACCTCGAACGAACTGCTTCATCTCATGTAAATTTTATTAATAACTGGTTCTATTACCGTAAAACTGATCTCATTAACTGGTCAGAAGATAAATCAAAACTAGAATTTATCTCTAAGTTAGAGAGAGGATTTATTGAGAGCAGTTTACCTCTTAGTGAGTATGTAAAAAGTTCTGAATATATGATGATTGTTAAAGATTACCAAAATGACTTTATTAACCTTTCACGTAATTATGACTATATTTATGACATTTTTATGATTGATAAAAGTGGAAACTTGCTCTATAGTGTAGAAAAAGAGAGTGACTTAGGTACAAATCTATTTAGTGGCACATACTCAACTACAAGTTTTGCTAATATGTGCCGTAAGACTTTAAGTGATGGAGAAATTCATTTTTCAGATTTAGAGCGCTATAAACCATCTGATAATGGAATTTACAGTTTTATTTCTGCTCCTTTTGTTAATGAAGTTGGAGATACTATTGGTGTAATTTCTGTTCAATTAAAAACGAATAAAATGATTTCAAGATTAAGTAAAGAGAAAGATAAAATAGGCTTTAAATATTATATTGTTGGTGAGGATGGACTTCTTCGCTCCTCAATTGATAATCCTGACGATATTTTACGTCGTAGAATTGATACTGAAAATTTTAAATTGTGGCATACAAAAGAGATAAAAGAGCATAGCATAGCTCACTCTTCTAGTATAGCTACATATATTGGGCCTGATGGAAAAAATGTAATTGGGACACATAAAAACATTGATATTTTTGGTATTAAATGGGTTCTAATGAACGAAGTTGATGAAGAAGTAGCATTAGCTCCTTCACGTGATATAGCGCTAAATAGTATTATAATTGTTCTAATAGCTATTATTGTTATTTTGATAATAGTTTTTTTCATATCTAGAAGAATTACCGCTCCCATTGAAAAACTTGCAAAAGCTAGTGAAGAGATAGCAAATAGTACTAATAGAGATATTGTCTATGTTGAAGCACAAAATGAGATTAAACTTCTAGCAGATTCTTTTAATGAAATGGTAACACAGTTAGGTGAGAATGAAGCGATTTTAGAGGAGCGTTCTGTTGAAGCTGAAGAGGCACTACGCGAGCTATCTGCACAAAAGTTGGCACTAGATGCTCACGCTATTGTTGCTATCACAGATGTAAGAGGGACAATAACTTATGTTAATGATAAGTTTGTAGAAATAAGTGGGTACTCAAAAGATGAACTTGTTGGACAAAATCATAGAATCTTAAACTCTGGCTTATTTGCACTTGAATTTTGGGAAGAGATGTACCATACTATTAGTAGTGGTAATGTTTGGCATGCTGAAATTCGTAATATTGCAAAAGATGGACACTATTATTGGGTAGATACAACCATAGTTCCATTTTTAAACTCTCATGGAAAACCTCAAAGTTACATCGCAATTCGTGCTGATATTACAGAAAAAGTTAAGATAAATCAAGAGTTAGTTCTTGCAAAAGAGCAAGCAGAAGTTGGAGCACAAGCAAAAGCTGAATTTTTAGCAAGTATGAGTCATGAGATAAGAACTCCTATGAATGGAGTGTTAGGAATGTTAGGTTTATTGCTTAATTCCAAAATGAGTGACACTCAACGTCATCAAGCGCGCATTGCACAAACTAGTGCACAATCGCTTCTTACTCTGATAAATGATATTTTAGATTTTTCAAAAATAGAGGCTGGTAAAATTGAACTTGAAAATATAGAGTTTAATTTAAGAAATGAGTTAGGTGATTTTGCAGAAGCAATATCTTTTAAAGCACAAGAAAAGGGCGTTGAGGTTATTTTAGATTTAAAAGGTATTGAACGAACTATAGTTGTCGCAGATCCTGGACGTTTTAGACAGATTATGACAAATTTAGTTGGAAATGCTATTAAGTTTACATCTGATGGTGAAGTTGTAATTGGTGTTTCACTTAAAGTTAAAGATGACAAAAGTGCAACTATTTACGCTAGTGTTAAAGATAGTGGTATTGGTATTCCTAAAAATAAGTTAGATACTCTATTTGACTCATTCTCACAAGTTGACAGTTCAACTACTAGAAAATATGGTGGAACAGGGCTTGGGTTATCTATCGCAAAACAGTTAACTGAGCTTATGGGTGGTGAAATTGATGTAAAAAGCGTGGAAGGAGTTGGGAGCACTTTTAGTTTTACTATTGATGTTGGTTTGACAGAACACTCCATGTTGGTAATGCCACGTGTTGATGTTAGAGGTAAAAATGTTTTAATTGTAGATGATAATAGTGTTAATTTGGAGATTCTTAGAGAGCAACTACTCCATTGGAGTATGAATGTAATAGAGGCTAGCTCTGCTAAAGAGGCAATGGAAGTACTAAAAAATAGTACAGTTTTATTTGATATAGCACTTATAGATATGCATATGCCCAATATAAATGGTGAAGAGTTAGGTAAATATATAAGATCTAAAAAAGAGTATGATGACATGAAAATGGTTATGATGACGTCTTTGGGGTCACGCAGTGATGCAAAAGTTTATGCGTCAATTGGTTTTAATGGTTTCTTCACAAAACCAACTACTACAAAAGATTTGTTTAATGCTCTTAATATTCTGATAGAGGATTCAGAAGCATTAGAAAGTAGCGCGCCAATACTTACTAAAGATAGTCTAAATATGTTAGAAGAAGATAAAAACAATGTCAAATGGCCTGAAAACACAAGAATTTTATTAGTAGAGGATAATGCTACAAATCAACTCGTAGCACTTGGAATTTTAGAGACTTTTGGATTAAATGCAGATATTGCTAATAATGGTAAAGAGGCAATATCAGCATTAAGAGCATCATATGAGACTAATCCTTACACCATAATTCTTATGGATTGCCAAATGCCAGTTATGGATGGTTATGAGACTAGTACAGCAATTAGATCTGGAAAAGCTGGGGATATTAATACTAAAATACCAATTGTTGCAATGACTGCTAATGCTATGAAAGGTGACAGGGAGAAGTGTATAATTGCTGGCATGGATGATTATTTAGCAAAACCTATTAATCCTAATACGCTACTTGAAATGTTGAAGAAATGGTTAAATTTGCCATCTGATGTATCTGATGGTAATGAAGATACTGAACAAGAACCAAAAGAGAGAGAGTTAGTAATTTTCGATGAAAAAGATTTATTTTCAAGACTAGCTAATAAAAGTTCATTGGTTGAAAAAATAATTGAATCTTTTCTAGATGATATTCCTAAACAGTTTGTGAAGTTGAGAAAATCTCTAGATGAAGAAAATATTGAAGATAGTATATTACATTCGCACAGTATAAAAGGATCTTCTGCTAATATTAGTGGATTGAAGTTACAAGATATAGCAAAAAAGATTGAGCATCTTGCAAATGATGGAGATTTAGATGGTGCAAAATCTCTCTTTAGCGAAGCAGAACAAGCTTGTGAAGAGTTGATAACTGTCTTGGAAAATAGGCACAATGGATTAGAAAATGTTAATGATAGTAAAATAGTTTTTAATAGAGATAATTTCATGGAAACATTAAAAGTGTTACGTGAAAAATTAGAGCAAGGAACATTTATAGATACTGATGATTTTGAGTTGTTTAAAGGCTCTGGAAATAAAGATGCTGATAAATTACTATCTCAATTAAAATCAAAAATAAACTCTTTTGAGTTTGATGAATCACTTAAAATTATTGAAGAATTGGCTGAGGTATAAAAATGAAAGAAGATAAAAAACCTGTTATTTTAATTGTTGATGATGTGGCTACTAATGTTCAAGCGTTAGCTGTGATACTAAAAGAGGATTATATCTTAAAGGTCGCTACAAATGGACAAACAGCACTCAAGCTTTCAGTTCAAGATCCTATTCCAGATTTAATATTATTAGATGTACGGATGCCAGGTATGAGTGGTTTTGATGTATGTAAAATATTGAAAGCTAAAGAGAATACAAAAGGTATACCAGTAATTTTTGTCACAGGTAGTGCTTCAGATGGTAGTGAAGAGCTTGGACTTAGTTTAGGTGCTGTAGATTACATAACAAAACCGATACGAGAAGCAATTGTGAAAGTTAGAATCAAAACTCATATTGATTTGAAACTTATGGCTGATAAGCTATTTTCATTAGCAATGAACGATGCTCTTACATCTTTGTATAATAGATATTTTCTTTTTAACGAAGCAGAAAGATTTTTATCTAGGGCAAGACGTTACAATGAAAGCTTTAGTGTAATAATGCTAGATATTGATCACTTTAAATATATTAATGATGAACATGGACATCAAGTAGGTGATGATGTTTTAAAAGCAATTGCAAATGAGCTTAAAACTTCAGTTAGAAATGAAGATGTTGCTGCTCGTTATGGCGGTGAGGAGTTTGTAGTTTTATTAACTGACTGTAATGCTATTACTGCAAAAGAAAAAGCTGAAAATTTGCGATCTTCAATTGAGAAGTTAGAGCCAAATGGTTTAAAAGTAACATCTAGTTTTGGAGTTGTAGAGTTAGATACTAAGCACATAGATTTTGATGAGATGTTAAAAGATGCAGATGATGCACTGTATGAAGCTAAAGATGGCGGAAGAAATAGAGTTGTAGTTAAAAATAGATTTATATAGGTCAAGTAAAAATTTAGTTTTAGATATAATTTCTTTATGGTAAAACTTGATTATACAGAAGAAAATTATAGATTAGATGTAGATAAACTTAACTATTATGCACATCAATATTATGTTTTAGATGACCCAAAAGCTAGCGATGAAGAGTATGACATGCTTTATAGAAAGGTGTCTGCCTTTGAAGAAGAAAACAAAGAGCTTATATTAGAGAGTAGTCCGACTCAAAGAGTTGGTGACATTTTACTTGAGGGTTTTACAAAAGCGCCACATTTACAGAGGATGTGGAGCTTAGAGGATATTTTCAATTTAGATGAGCTTAGAAAATGGATAAAAAGAGTTCATAAATTTGAAGAGAATGTTAGTTTTTTTTGCGAACCAAAGTTTGATGGGGCAAGTCTAAATTTAATCTATGAGGATGGAAAGCTAATCAAAGCAATTACAAGAGGTGATGGTACTATTGGTGAAGAGATTACTCAAAATGCTCGTACCATTCAATCCATACCTTTAAAAATTTCGCATAAAGAACTTTTAGAAATTCGTGGTGAAGTTTTGATTTTTAAAGATGAGTTTGAACGTATAAATGAGTCACGTTTAAATGTCGGTGAGGCACTTTTTGCAAATCCTCGTAACGCAGCAGCTGGTAGTTTAAGGCAATTAGATCCTAGTATTACAGCTTCTAGAAATTTAGTTTTTTTACCTTATGGTGTTGGTGAAAATAGTTTAAATCACAAACTTCTTAGTACAAAAATGAAAGAGATATATAAGATGGGGTTTAGAGAACCTCCAATGATATTTGAGTGTAAAACAGATGATGACATAGAAAAAGCATATGAGCAGATGAACCAAAACCGTGAAAGTTTTAGCATGATGCTAGATGGAATGGTTATAAAAGTTGATGAGATAAGAGCGCAAGAGGAGTTGGGTTACACCGTAAAAGTTCCAAGATGGGCAAGTGCATATAAATTTCCAGCACTTGAAAAAACAACAGTTTTAAAAAATATCACCCTTCAAGTTGGGCGTAGTGGGGTAGTTACTCCTGTTGCGATTGTTAAGCCTGTAAATATTGAAGGTGTTACAGTAGAGAGGGCAAGTCTGCATAATTTTGATGAGATAGAACGTAAAGATATTCGTCTTGGTGATAAGATTGTAATGTTAAGAAGTGGTGATGTAATCCCAAAGATTGTAAAAGTAATTTCACATGAGCGTGAAGATGAAGAGGCTTTTATTAAACGTCCTACAGAATGCCCAGTCTGTGGTAGTGAACTTTTAGATGAGGGCGCACTTATTAAGTGTCAAAATATGAGCTGTAGTGCGCGTGTTGTAAATGCGATAATATATTTTGCATCAAAGGGCTGTATGAACATTAATACACTTGGTAACAAGGTCTCAGAAGCATTGTATGAAGCAGAACTAGTTCATGATTTAAGTGATATTTATTCTTTGACTTTAGAACAACTACTTAGCCTCGATGGTTTCAAAGAGAAAAAGGCACAAAAGCTTTTAGATGCTATTGAAAGTAGCAAAGGAGTTGAGTGCTGGCGTTTTGTAAACTCTTTAGGAATAGAGCATATTGGTGAGGTTGCTAGTAAAACTTTATGTAAAAGATTTGGCTCAAATTTAGAAGATGCTACATTAGATAGTTTATTGGGATTAGATAGTTTTGGTGAGCAGATGGCACTATCAGTTTTAGAGTTTCTTAGAGTTAATGAACAGAAGTTAGAAAAACTTAAAATATTGATTAAACCAGATTCTAGCTCTATGCAAGAAATTGATGAGACATCAATATTTTATGCTAAAACAGTTGTTCTAACAGGTGCAATGACGCGTCCTCGTGATGAGATAAAGCAGATGTTAGAGCTTTTAGGTGCTAAAGTTTCCTCTTCAGTCTCTAAGAAAACAGATTTTCTAATTTATGGGCAGAGTGCTGGAAGTAAGTTAGAAAAGGCAAAATCTTTAGGTGTAACATGTATAAGAGAAGAGCAACTCAATGAGGCTTGATAACTATTTAGCATCTGGGAAACTAGCACAAAGTAGAAATAAAGCACAAGAATTAATAAAAAATTCAAAAGTTTTAGTAGATGGTAAAATTATAATTAAGCCATCATTTGAAGTAACTAGTTCTATGAGTATCGAAGTTAGTGCAGATATTCAGTATGTAAGTCGCGCAGCTGAAAAACTATTTACATTTTTATTAGAGAATAGAGTTGAGATACTTTCTAAAAGATGTTTAGATATTGGTGCAAGTACTGGTGGATTCACTCAAATTTTATTAGAAAATGGTGCCGAACATGTTGATGCCGTTGATGTTGGCACTATGCAACTTCATGATACTTTGCGAAACGATAAAAGAGTTACAAGTTTTGAGAATTGTGATATTAGAGAGTTTAAGTGTGAATATTCATATGAACTTGTAACATGTGATGTCTCTTTCGTAAGTGTTTTATATCTATTAGATTCCATAGATACTCTAGCTCAAAATGATGTAATTATTTTATATAAACCTCAATTTGAGGTAGGTAAAAATGCTAAACGCAATCGTGCTGGAGTTGTATTGGATAATTATGCTGTTGATGTTGCAAAATTTAACTTTTTGACTGCTTATGAAAAATTAGGCTGGAAGTTAGTTACTACAGAAGAGTCAAAGTTGAAAGGAAAAGAGGGCAATGCCGAATATTTCTACCACTTTAGAAAACATTGATACAATAGCAATTGGTGGTTTTGATGGAATGCACCGAGGACACCAAGAGCTTCTTAAACATTTAGGTTCTAATGGTGCTGTTTTGGTTATAGATTCAGGGTATGCAAATTTAACACCTCTTTTAGAGAGAAAACGTCACTGCTCACATGAGATAATATTTTTTGATTTGGATGAGATACGCTCATTTAGTGGAAAAGAGTTTATTACAAAATTAAAAGTCTCGTTTTCATCTTTAAAAAGAGTTGTAGTTGGTTATGACTTTCATTTTGGTAATAATAGAAGTTGTAGTACAGAAGATTTAATCTCAATGTTTGATGGTGAAGTAATAGTTGTGCCTGAATTTAAACAAAACGGTATTAGCGTACATGCTAGGACTATTAGAGATTTAATTAGCAATGGCGATATTAAAAAAGCAAATTCACTTTTGGGTTATGAGTACTCTATTAATTCTACTGTTATAACTGGACAAGGGCTTGGTAAAAAAGAGCTTTATCCAACACTTAATTTGGCAAACAACGACTTTTTATTACCTAAAGAGGGTGTATATGCAGCATTTGCACAACTAGATAATGAGATAAACCATAGAGCTGCAGTTGTTTTTACTGGGCATAGAGTTTCAACAGATGGCTCTTATGCTTTGGAAGTTCATGTTTTAAATAGTGAGGTTGAGAATATTAAGAGTGTAAGGCTATTTATAGTAGATTACATTCGAGATAATCAAAAATTTGAAAGTCTCATAGTTTTAAAAGAAGCAATAAAAAAAGATATTGAAAAGGCTAGAGTATTAACATCACATTTGGCCTTATAGGAGCATGTTATGCGATATATTTTTATATTTTTAATTTTTTTAACTCTCTTGTTTTCTTCACAAAAAGAGAACTCACTTATAAGTGAACAATCCCCATATTTATTACAACATGCACATAACCCAGTAGATTGGATAGCTTGGGGTGAAGGCGCATTTAGAAAAGCAAAAAAAGAGAAAAAATTAATATTTCTCTCTATCGGATATTCAACTTGCCACTGGTGTCATGTAATGGCTAAAGAATCTTTTGAAGATGAAAATATTGCTAAGTTGTTGAATAAAGATTATATTAGTATAAAAGTTGATAAAGAGCAGTATCCTCATATTGATGAATATTATCAGCGTATTTTTAAAGTTATGAAAAATCGTAGTGGAGGTTGGCCTTTAACAATCATTATGGATGCAGATAAACATCCACTATATGCAGGAACATATATGCCCTCACATGATAAATATGGCTGGGATGGACTTACTAAATTACTTCCTTTATTACATAGAGAGTATCATTTACATAATAAAAAATTTATAGACAGTGCTATAAAATATGAGAAATTAGCTAACAATTCACAAATTAAAAAAGTTAACAAAGAGATTTTAGATAAACCTTTGAATGGTTTATTACTAAAAAGTCAGAAAAAAGATTTTGACTATCTATATAATGGTTTTTTTCTATCTCCAAAATTTCCTCATTCAGCAAGGCTTGCACTGCTTCAAGAATTATCAGAACTAGGTGAAAAAGATGCAGAAAAAATTGTAAATCTTTCACTTATATCTATGGCAAATGGTGGTATATATGATCAGGTTGAGGGAGGCTTTTTTCGGTATAGTACAGATGCAGCTTGGAGAATTCCACATTTTGAAAAGATGCTTTATTCTAATGCTGAGATAATTACAATTTATGCTAAGGCATATAAAAAAACTAGAAATCCTCTTTTTAAAGAGATTGTTCAAAATAGTTTGAAAATGCTGAAGAGACACTTTTTTAATGATGGACTATATTTTAGCGCAAGTGATGCTGATACCAAACATCATGAGGGATTATATTATCTCTATAGTTATGAAGAGATAAACAATTGTACAAAAGATAAAACACTCTTAGAGGATTTAGACGTTAGTAGATTTGGCAATTTTGAAAATGGACTTAATCATATTTATTTAGATGCATTAGATGATAGAGATGGTTTTAAAAGAATAAAAAATTGTCTTTTAGCGTACAGAACTAAAAGAGAGTTTCCTTTCATAGATAAAAAGAAAATTTTATCATGGAATTCAATGATGGTTACTGCGTTAAGTTCAGCTGGTCTATTTAATGAAGCAGAAGAACTTATTCTAAATATAAATAAAAAACTTTTCATAAAAGAAGAAGCTTACCATTTTATAATTGATGACAATATTCCAATACAAAAGGCATTATTAGAAGATTATGCCTTTTTTATAAGTTCTCTTTTAAGTCAGTATCAGAATAATTTAAATCCTAAACTTCTAAATCAAGCATACTCATTGAGTAAGAGTGCTATAAAATATTTTTACAAAAATAATAACTGGTACTCCTCTAATGATGATTTTAAAAGCAGAGCAAGCTTATTAGATAAATATTATAGTTCTCCACTCTCAGTAATGCTTTTAAATTTAGTTAATTTAAGTGCTTTAAAGACTGATTTATCATTTTATGATATTGTAAAAACAACATTAGAAAAAAATTCAAACCAGATAAATAGGGCAACTTTAGCAAGAGTTGCCCTTGCTATACAAAATGGTCCAATTACTATTAAAGGCAGGGCAAATAATCTTTTAAAATTAAAGAACAGTTTTGAGCGTATCGGTTATCCATACCTGTTATTAGAAGGAAGTGAAGAAGGGGTGTTTACTGCTTGTCGTCTTAATAGCTGTTTTGGAGTTGCCAAAACAGCTGATGAAATTTTGAAAAAAGTTAATTCATATCTTTCTAAGTATTAAATTGATTTAACTGTTTACTTAGTTCATTAGCAAGGTGATTAAGATCAGCTGCTGCATCTGTAATTTCACGTACACTCTCAGTGTTAGATTTTGAAATTTGGTTAATCTCTTCTACTTTACCGATAATATTTTCAGTGTCTCTACCCATTGTAATAGATCCACTAACAGATTTAACAGTCATCTCTGTCGCTTTATTCATGATTTCAACAGTCTGTTGTAGTTTCTCTTCAACTTGTGCAGAAACATTTGAAAGCTCTTGAATTACCTCTGTATTTTGATTCATCTGCTCACTTGAATCTGTAATTGATTGAACAATTACATTGATTGAAGCATTAATCTCAGTTAAACTTTTTTGTGTTCTCTCAGCAAGTTTGCGAACTTCATCAGCAACAACAGCAAATCCACGACCATGTTCACCAGCACGTGCAGCCTCAATTGCAGCATTTAGAGCTAGTAGATTTGTTTGATCTGCAATATCACTAATTACTGTTAGTACTGATTTAACCTGTTCAGCATCTTGATTAAGTCCATTTAGACGCTCAGCAAGAGCCATTTCTCTCTCAACAGTATTATGAATTTTCACTACTAAATTATTTACATCTTGGCTAGCTTCATCAAGGTTTGTTTGTGCTTCATGTATATCATCTTTCGTCTGCTCTGAGTCAGCTTTTGTAGTATCTAGTGCTACTTTCATCTTTTCACCACTTTGCGTTGTCGCACTAACAATTTCAAGTTCATGTTCACTACGCTCACCAATATCAATTGATGTAGTACTAAGTTTATCAGATAACTCACTATTTTTATTTCCTGTCTCTTTTGCACCAGCAATAGCGATTTTAAGACTCTCAATTAAGTGGTTGAAGTGGTTTGAAATTGAATTGATTTCAAAGTTTCCACTTATATTTACTCTTGCTGTTAAATCTTTATCTGTTGATATTGTGTCTATTATCTCACTCAACTGATTTAGTGGTCTTGCGAAGAAAAGAGCTAACAGATTAGCAATTATTATTATAAGTACTAATACCCCAATACCAACTCCTATTAAAATATTTCTTAATGTATTAACACCTGATTGAACCTCTTCAAGTTCAATTTCTGATATTACTGCATATCTAGTACCCAAGTAATCAATCGGTGTATATGCATTAACCACAGTTGAGCCTAAGTAGTTTGTTTCCACCTCTTGACCAGTATTACCAGCTAAAGCATTTTTTACAGCAGATGTATTTATTCTAAGTTTATCAGGATTTTCAAAAGAGTTATGAATTGTATACGTTTTAGGTGATCTAAAACTATTTGTTCGTAGTAAATTGTCTGAACCTACTATATAGCTCTCTCCTGTTTCACCCATTCCTGAGCGTTGTTGCATTACTTCATTAAGCGTATCAATTGGAAATTGAACAGCTAAAACACCAACTAATTCACCAACGTCATAGATTGGTGTTCCCAAAAATGCGGTTGGTCTATTAGCGTTAGGTTCATATTTGTCAAAATCTATAAAAGATGTCTTCTTTGTATTGACGACCTTATTATAGAGTTTGCCAAGTCCGGCAGTTGCAAGCTTACCAGTCTTTAAGTTTGCACCTAAATCTTTTCCTTTTGAGTTACTATACATAACATAGCCATTTGCTGCATCCAGAATATATACGTCGTTATAACCATATGTTTTTTGGTATTCTCTAAAAATTTCTGCAACTTCATAAAGTGTAGAGTATTCACTTGTTTCAGTTTTGAATGTTCCATCATCATTAACACCATTTCTTTCATAATAGTCAATGAATTGATAAACAGCATAACTAGTACCACCATTTTTTGCCAAAACCTCTAAATCATTTTTACGTTCCATACCAAATTTAAGAAGTTGTGCTTTTTTAATGTCACTAACTGATTTTAGTTGTCCATATTTTTGTTCAACGATTACATCTGATGATACATAATATGAAATTATTGTTGAAATAAGAAATGGTATTAATCCCATTAAAAGGAAGAGGGCAATAAACTGGACTTGAATTTTCATTTTTGAAAACAAATTGACACCTTTATGTATAACACAATATTATCGTAATTGTAACAGAAGAAAATTTACTTTAAACTTAAGTTAGATAATAATCATTTATATCTTATATTATAATCCTTCAAGTAAAACTGCATAAATTTGTTCTACTTCTATATCACTTAAGAACATTGAGTTTGCTTCTAAAAACAGTACTTCTATCGCTTGAGAGTCTATTGCGAGCGCATTAATACATTGTGGGTGTGCCGGTAAAAAGGCTCTTGCTAAAGAAATTTTTTTTATAATTTTATCTTCGCAAATAAAGCAAAAATGTTCTGTGTGAAGTCTTCCCTCATGCCCAAGAAGTTTGACATAAGATTCAATTGCAATTCGCTTAGGATTCTGCTTTTCAAAAATTTTTCCAGCATCATCTAATAGGTCATAATATATAGAATCAAGCTCCGCATCATTGCTTTGTAAATGTTTATACATGAGTTGTGAAAACTGTTGCCAGACCATTAAACGTTTTAAATCATAAAGCCATGGATAACCTAAATGAAGGACGTTGCGCAGTCTTGAAATTGTAACACCAGCATTTGCTTCAGTCTCAAAGTCAATTTTATAACCTAGCTGTATTTGTGAATGACGAGCACCATAGAATCTGTATAAAGTGAGAAGTTCATGTTTAGATAGTACAGAAACAATAAGGTCTTCGTTGTGAACAAGGTTTACGTTTAATATAAATCCGTCCACCCTTAACCAGCCTTTAAAATTATTTCTTGTATAATGCAACACTAATTTCGTTAAAATATTATATTTTTACTTAAAATAATATTAATTTACAAGGTTTACGATGGATTTATTAACTTCATTTAAAGATAACTGTGGATTTGGGCTTTTAGCTAACATTAAAAATGTTCCAAGCCATGCTAATCTTGATAATGCAATCATTGCATTAGAGCGTATGATGCACCGTGGTGCTGTTGCAGCTGACGGTAAAAGTGGTGATGGAAGTGGAATGCTTTTGTCAATGCCTCATAAGTTTATGTCAAAAATAGCTCTTGAACAGAGTGTTGAACTACCTGAACAATACGCAGTTGCTATGGTTTTTACAAGAAACAATGAACACTTAGAGACTTTTAGAAACTACTGTGAATCAAATGATTTAAAAATATTACTAGAACGTAATGTTGAAGTAAATACTAATGCACTTGGTGAGCAAGCACTACGTAGTCTTCCTAACATGATTCAATTCTTTATAGCACCATCCTCTCTTATGGGTACAAAACGTTTTGATGCGCTTTTGTATATCGCGCGTAAAGAGATTGAACACGCCTTACTTCATGATGATGAGTTTTATATTGCAAGTATGTCAACATCAACTATCTCTTATAAAGGGCTGGTTATGCCAACCCATATTAAAGAGTTTTATCCTGACCTAGCTGATCCTGACTTTGAAATATCTTTTGCTCTTTTTCATCAAAGGTTCTCTACTAATACTCTGCCTCAATGGCGTCTGGCTCAACCATTTCGTGCTATTGCTCATAATGGTGAAATTAACTCTGTTGAAGCCAATCGCTTTAATGTTGCCATCAAGAGTGAATCAATTAAAAGTGAAATTTTAAGTGATGATGAAATTGCTAGAATAATGCCAATTTTACAGACTGGTTCAAGTGATAGTGCAAGTGTGGATAACTTTTTTGAGTTTCTACTTGCAAATGGAATGGACTTTTTCAAAGCAGCACGCTCTTTAGTTCCAGCGCCATGGCAAAACTCACCACATATGGATGCAAAACTTCGTGCATATTATGAGTATACGAGTACATGTTTTGAAGCGTGGGACGGTCCTGCTGCGATTAGTTTAACAGATGGACGCTATATCGCTTGTGTAATTGACCGTAATGGTCTGCGTCCATCTAAATACACAATTACAAAAGATGGAACTTTACTAATCTCTAGTGAATATGGTGTTATAGATATAGAAGAAGATAATATCATTGAACGTGGTCGCTTGCAAAGTGGTCAGATGATTGGACTTGATCTAAAATATGGAAAAGTACTTAAAGATGAAGAGATTAATGAGTATCTAAAGAGCTCAAATCCATATATGCAGTGGCTTAACGATAATATGGTCTATCTTCAAGAGCATGTAGAACGTCCATATTGTGATACTGCAAGTATTGTCGAAGATGATGTAATTGAGCGTCAACGTTATTTTAATATTACTCAAGAGGTTATAAACCAAGTTATTGAACCTATGATAACAGAGGGTAAAGAGGCGACTGGTTCTATGGGTGATGATACCCCACTTGCAGCTTTTAGTGATAAACAGAGAAATTTTAGTGATTATTTTAAACAAAAATTTGCTCAGGTTACAAATCCTCCGATTGATTCAATTAGAGAACGTGTTGTAATGAGCCTTAATACCGGTTTTGGAGAAATGCATAATATTTTAGATGAGAATCCAAATCATGCAAAACGTCTTAAAGCAATATCTCCTGTAATTACAAAAGAGAAGTTAGATATTTTACTCTCTTTTGGAAATGAAAAAGATCCAAGATTTGAGAATTGCTATAAAAATAGTACATTTAGTACAACAATGGATGGTTCACTAAAAGAGTCATTAGATAGACTTTCTAATGAAGTTTTAGATGCAGTAAAAAATGGTGTAAGAATAGTTGTTCTCTCAGATATAAATTTAAGTGAATCAAAACCAGTTATTCCAATGCAGATGGCAATTGGGCGCATGAGCCAAATGTTACGTACGAAAAAGGTACGTCATTTAGTCTCTTTATTAGCAATTAGTGGTGAAGTTTATGATTCTCATTCAGCAGCTACATTAATCGGTTATGGTGCAAGTGCTGTCTATCCATATATGCTTTTTGCAACTGTTGCACAAAGAGTTGAAGATTCACCAGCATTTGCAAATATTGAGTGTCGTTATGCTTTTAAAAATGTTCATAATGCAGTTAATGGTGGTTTACTTAAGATAATGTCAAAGATGGGAATAAGCACAATAGCCTCATATAGAAACTCTGCTCTTTTTGATGTTATTGGCTTATCTAAAGAGGTTGTAAATGACTGTTTTACAGATTCACACTCTTTACTCTCTGGTCTAGGGTACGATGATTTAGATGATCGCATTCGCTCAACTCATGCTAGTGCATTTAGTGTCTCAAAGAAAGCGATTTTTCCTCTTAAAGTTGGAGGTTTTTACAAACATGTAAGTGGAGGAGAATTCCATGATTTTGGTCCTGATGTAATTCATGCAATTCATAAAACTGCTGAGAGTGGAAAAGTAGAAGATTATAGTACTCTTAAAAATATGGTTAACTCACGTGATAAAAAAATGATTAGAGATTTCTTTGATTTTAAATCTGATAGAGATGCAATATCTATAGATGACGTTGAATCAAAAGATGAAATATTCAAACGTTTTGCAAGTGCAGCAATGAGTTTAGGTTCTATTTCACCTGAAGCACATGAGTGTATAGCTGAGGCTATGAACACAATTGGTGGTCAATCAAACTCTGGTGAGGGTGGTGAAGACTCAGAGCGTTTTGAGACAATAAGAAATTCTAAAATTAAGCAAGTCGCATCTGGACGTTTTGGTGTTACACCTGCATATTTGAGATCTGCTGAAGAGATTCAGATTAAAGTCGCTCAAGGTGCTAAACCCGGAGAAGGTGGTCAACTTCCTGGTCATAAAGTTTCAAAACTTATAGGAAAGCTTCGTCATACTGTCCCAGGTGTTACACTAATATCACCACCACCACACCATGACATTTACTCAATTGAAGATTTAGCACAACTGATTTTTGACATTAAACAGGTTAATCCAGAAGCTCAAGTTGCTGTTAAACTTGTATCAACTGCAGGTGTAGGAACAATTGCTGCGGGTGTTGCTAAAGCTTATGCTGATAAAATTATTATTTCAGGTGGAGATGGTGGAACAGGTGCAGCGCCTCTTACTTCAATTAAATTTGCTGGTAATCCTTGGGAAATTGGACTAAGTGAAGCACATAACGCGCTTAAGGTTAATAATTTACGTGGCTCAGTTGAGCTTCAAACAGATGGTGGACTAAAAACTGGAATTGATGTTATAAAAGCTGCGATGCTTGGTGCTGAGAGTTATGGGTTTGGTACAGGTGTATTAACTCTTCTTGGATGTAAAATGCTTCGTATATGTCATGTTAATCGCTGTTCAGTTGGAATTGCAACACAAGATGAGTATCTTCGTAAAGAGCACTATCATGGTACAGTTGAAAAAATTGTCAACTATTTTACAGCAGTTGCTGAAGATGTACGTCAAATTTTAGCTGAGTTAGGTTTTAATTCAATTGAAGATATTGTTGGTAGAAGTGATTTACTTAGTGTTATAGATGACAAATTTGCTCAAAAATTTGACTTTAGTTCAATTCTATATAGAATTGATGGTACAGATACAGCTCAACAAAAATTTAATGAACCATTTGATAAAAATGAGTTTGAAAAAGATGTTGTGAGAGAGGCAGAACCTGCAATAAGACGACCAGAACATGGTGTATTGATTAAACGTACAATTAAAAATACTCATAGAAGTTTTGGTGCAAGATTAAGTGGTGAGATTGCTAAGTATTATGGTGATACTGGTCTGTCTGATGGAACTATAACTATTAAGTTAGATGGTGTAAGTGGTCAATCACTTGGGGCATTTTTGATTAATGGTATCTCTATATACTTAAATGGTGCAGCAAATGATTATGTTGGTAAAGGTATGCATGGTGGTAAAATAATTATTACTCCTAATGATAGCAGTAGTGATTTTTCTGTAGCTGGTAACACTTGTCTTTATGGTGCAACTGGTGGAAAGCTTTATGTTGCTGGAACAGTAGGTGAGCGTTTTGGAGTTAGAAATTCTGGTGCATTAGCAATTGTTGAGGGCACTGGTGATCATGCTTGTGAGTATATGACTGGTGGGGTTGTTGCAATTTTAGGTAAAACAGGAATTAACTTTGGTGCTGGTATGACTGGTGGAATTGCATTTATTTATGATGAACCTCATGAGTTTATTGAAAATGTAAATCAGGAGTTAGTTAAAGCCATAAGAATAGATACAGATGAGGGTGATGAGGCTAGACACTATTTAAAACGTCTACTACAAAAATATTACTTAGAGACAAATAGCCAAAGGGCTGGAAGAATTTTAGAAAACTTCCGCGTGGAAATTAGAAATTTCTGGCTTGTTCAACCAAAAGATATGAAGAAAATGCCATTAAGTGTAGAAGAGGGAGATTAATATGCAGAATTTTTTATTTACTGAGAGAATAGAACCTGGAAAACGTCAGGTTTTAGAACGTATTAAAGACTTTGATGAGATATATGAGATATATGATGCTAATGAAAGTTCTACGCAATCTGAACGTTGTATTCAGTGTGGTGACCCATTTTGTATGAATAAATGTCCATTGCATAACTACATACCTCAGTGGCTTAAATCTATTAGTGAAAAAGATTTACCACTTGCTTTTAAACTCTCAAATGAACCATCACCCTTTCCAGAGGTTATGGGTCGTGTATGTCCACATGATGTTTTATGTGAAGGAGATTGTACACTAAATGATGGTCATGGTGCCATTACAATTGGTTCAATAGAATCACACATAACAGAAGAGGGTTTCAGACAAGGTCTTAAGACAGAATACCCAGGAATTACTTCAAATAAAAAAGTTGCTGTTATTGGTTCAGGTCCTGCTGGAATGTCAGTTGCTACATATCTACTTCGTGCAGGAATTGCAGTTGATATGTATGAGCGTGCTGAGCGTGCTGGTGGTCTTTTAACTTATGGAATTCCTAACTTTAAATTGGATAAAAATATTGTAAAACGTCGTATATCAATGTTAGAAGATGCTGGAATGACACTTCATCTAAATTGTGAGATTGGTAAAGACATTGGTTTTGATGAACTAGCACATAATCATGATGCAATTTTTATAGGAATTGGTGCGACAAAAGCAAAACAGGCAAAAATTCCACATGAAAATAGTAAAGGCGTGGTGGCATCTATGGAGTTTTTAACGGCTATACAGGCTAAAAACTTTAGTTTAAAGTATGATAAATCTCTTGATGTAAAAGATATGAACGTTGTAGTTGTTGGTGGTGGAGATACTGCTATGGATTGTGTTCGTACAGCAATTAGAGAGGGTGCAAAAAGTGTTAAGTGTCTTTATAGACGAGATGCAACCAACATGCCTGGATCTAAAAAAGAGTATAAAAATGCTGTTGAAGAGGGCGGAGAATTTGTTTTTTATGCAAGCCCAAAAGAGATAAGCCTAGATCATGATGGTTCGCTGAATGCTATTGTTATGACAAAAACATCTCTTAGTGCTAAAGACGAGAGTGGTCGTCAAAGAGTTGAAGAGGTTAAAGGTAGTGAGTTTAGAGTAAAAGCTGATATTGTGATTATGGCACTTGGATTTAACCCTGAGGTTCCATCATTCTTGGCTGAAAATGGAGTTGAAACAAATAAGTGGGGAGGAATTACAATTGATGAAAATTTCCAAACTACAACTCCTGGAATTTATGCTGGTGGAGATTGTTACCGTGGTGCAGATTTAGTTGTTAGAGCTGCTTATGATGGTAGAGAAGCAGCATCAACAATAATTAAGAGTTTAATTAAATAGAATTGGATTAAATTTGTATAAAGAGTTCATAGAAGCAACTATTGTAGCTTGTAAAGAGGTTAGTACTTTACTAAAAAAACTTGAAACACCAGATTTTGAGTATGTTAGTCTAGGTGCTGGTGGGGATATGAGTTCTGTTATTGATTTAAATGCAGAAAAAGTTTTTGTTAAACACCTAAGTCCATTTGGTAAGATTATTTCTGAAGAGAGTGGAGAAGTTGGAAATGGTGAGTCAAAAATTGTTTTAGATCCAATAGATGGTAGTGATAATTTAGCTTCTGGTTTTCCGTATTTTGGTTCATCAATTGCCTTAGTCGAAGATGATGTTACTAAAGTTGGTATTATTTGTAACTTTGCAAATGGTGATATATTTGTAAAAACAGAAGATAAGTTTGAGTCTGCTAAATTAGAGAGCCTAAATTTTGAGCCTGTATCTAAAAAATCAATTTCTAAAATAGGATTGTTTGAAAAAGCACGAGTTAACCATGAATTAATTAACAAATTAACTCAGAATATGCTAAAATTTCGCAGTCCTGGGGCTGTGGCTGTCTCACTTGCGTATGCACACACTGTGCGTTTTGTAATATTTGGCGCTAAAGCTAGAGCTTTTGATGTTCAAGCAGGTTTATTTATGTGTAGTGACTTACATGTTTATAGAGATGATAAGATTCTTTTTGTTAGTTATGATAAAAAGGTTTTTGAACAGTTGAGTAGTATTTTATTAAATGAGGAGCTTTAATGGGCTTGATGGATCTTTTTTCCCAAAAACGAGAACTTCCACAAAAAGGTGATGCGCCAACACATTGGATTAAATGTAACAGTTGTCAAGCCATTATGTACTACAAAGAGGTACTTAATCAACATTACGTTTGTCCAAAATGTGGCTTTCACCTTAGAATTGGTGTAGAAGAGCGCATTGAACTTCTTGTAGATGAGGGAACTTTTGTAGAGCATGATAGTAACTTAGAACCAGTAGATCCTCTTAAGTTTGTCGATAAAAAGAGTTATAAAAAACGCTTAGAAGAGGCTAAAAAGAAGACTGGAAGAACATCTAGTGTGGTTAGTGGAACTTGTAATATTGACGGTCGTGGTGTTGAGCTTGTAGTATTTGATTTTAGCTTTATGGGTGGATCACTTAGCTCTGTTGAGGGTGAAAAAATTGTTCGTGCAATTAATAGAGCAATAGAAAAGCGTCATGGATTAATCATCATTAGTGCAAGTGGTGGCGCGCGAATGCAAGAGAGTGCATACTCATTATTACAAATGGGAAAAACTTCAGCAGCTCTTGCTCATCTTGCTAAAGAGGGCTTGCCTTATATCTCTGTGTTAACAGATCCTACTATGGGTGGAGTAAGTGCATCATTTGCAATGCTTGGTGATATTATTATTGCAGAACCTGGCGCGCTAATTGGGTTTGCTGGTCAACGTGTAATTAAGCAGACAATTGGTTCAGATTTACCAGATGGTTTTCAAAGAGCTGAATTTTTACTAGAACATGGATCAATTGATATGGTCGTAACTCGTCATGATATGAAGCGTACTCTTTCAGATTTTCTAAAAATGTTTATGGATAAATAGACTGTGAAACTATATGCTTTATGTGATGAAGATTTATTGTCAAAGTACAATATGAGTCTTGATGAGTTTGTAAAGCGTTCTAAAAAGGCTAAAGCAGAGGTTATCCAGTATAGAAATAAAAGCTCAGATGTAGAACACTCAAAAAAGCAGTTAATAAAACTTCGTAAACTGTATGATGGATTTTTAATTGTAAACGATTTTATTGAATTGGTGGAGTTCTGTGATGGAGTACACCTTGGTCAAGGTGACTTAAAAGATTTTGATTTAGATAGTGTAGAAGCAGCTAAAAAGATTCGTAAACTTATAGGTAAGGATAAACTATTTGGTCTATCTACTCATAACGAAGTTGAAATTGAGTTATCTAATAAAATGGACTTAAACTATATTGGACTTGGAGCGTATAGAAAAACTACTACGAAAGATGTCTCAAATGTTCTTGGAAAAAAACTAATAGAGTATTCTAAAAAATCAACTCATCCAGTAGCAGCTATCGGTGGACTGAAACTTAGTGATAAAATTGATGTTGCATATAAAGTTGTTGGAAGTAATATGTATGAAGATTAGTGTGTTTTCAATTGCAAAAGAGCAAAGAAATTTGTATGAAGATGTTGTAAAAGATCTCTCAAAAATGATAAATAAGTTTGCAAAAGTAGAAGATAAAAACCTTTTTAATACAAAAATTGCGAATGCACAAAATCAAGGTCAAGAGGCATCACAAAGTGCATATACAGGTGTTTATGAGCCATATTTAAATAAAGGGTATAATATCGTATTAGATCCTAATGGAAAAGAATTAGATAGTTTTGAATTTAGTAAGTTATTAAGTGATAGAATGTCGGTGCAATTTTTTATTGGAGGTGCTCATGGTTTTAATGAGTCTTTTATTGAAAAATGTGACTACTCGGTTTCTTTAAGTAAGCTTACAATGAGTCACAAGGTGGCAAAAGTAGTTTTATTTGAACAAATTTTTCGCGGATTGGCTATTTTAAATAACCATCCTTATCATAAATAGTAGGAGATAAAAGTGAGAGATAGTGAACTAGAGCATTTCGTAGGATTACTTAATGAGCGTAAAGAGCAGATTATCAAAAATATTAGTAGTGTTGAGAGTGAACTCAATATGCTTAAAGATTTAGAGTTAAATGATGAAGGTGATTTTGCATCAGCTAGTAATGATAATATGGTTGAAAATGCAATTGGTGTTCAGCAAACTGCAGAGCTTAGAGAGATTGAAGCTGCACTTTTACGAATTGATGAGGGTGCTTATGGTGTTTGTGACATGTGTGAAGAGGATATTGGTGTACAACGCCTTAAAGTAAAACCACATGCAAAATATTGTATTGATTGTAGAGAGATTGCTGAAAAAAATAATGCTTAAGGGATAAAAATGTATTTAAAACGTTATACGATTGGGGCACTAATTTTTATTATTGCAGTAGGATGGTCTGTTTATGCGTTTGCTACGCAAGACACTTACGCGTTACACTACAAAGAGTATGCACTACCTGCAATGCCAATAGCATTCTTAATTATTACGCCACTTATTGTGTTTTATATCGCTTCTGTTGCACATATGATGTATTACTCTTTAAAAAACTTCTGGCGTTTAAGAAGTTATCAAAAAGATTATGATCGTTTTGTCGATGCATTTTATTATGGATATTTACAGTTAGATAAAAAGCAGGAGTTTGTAACTGAACGCTATCGATTTTTAGGAAAACTGCTTCAGCATAGTACAATATCTCCTAATGATGATTTACATGTTCATGAAAATGAAAAAATTCAAGAGTTATTAGAAACGCTTGAAAATGTTAAAAATGGAAAAGATGTTGAACTAAAACCTTACCATTTAGACAGTAATAATCCATTGACTATACAAAACAAATTAAACCAGTTAAATAGTAAACCTCAAATTGCAGATGAACTGTTAACACAATCAAATGATTATCCTGATGATTTACGAAAAAAAGCATATGAAAGTTTAGTTAAAAATGCAGATCTTACTAAAATATTAAAATATCGTCAATGGCTGGATAAAGAGACTTTAGTTACAGTTTTCGAGCGTGTAACATCAGTAGAGAATCCACTTAACCTTACAATTGATGATATGATGTCTTTAGTAAATTCTGTTAAATTAGATGCTAGTGAGTATTTAGAACTAGCTAAGAAGTTCAAAAATTGCTTAGAACCTGATTTGTGTGTAAATCTTTTTGAGAAAATTAGTGAAGAGAATGAAGAAGCCACAGAAGCTTTACTTTATGTTCTTTTAGACTTAGAAATGAACGCTAAAGCAAAAGAGTTATTGGAAAATTCGCAAAGTGATGAGTTCCAAGGTTTAAAAGCGTACTTAAGTCTTAAAGAAAAAGGCGAGATTTATAATATTAATCTATTTGTTTAATTACTAATGCCTTCTCCTATCTCTTTTGAAACCCCAATTTATGTATTAGCCCCTTTAGCGGGTTATACAGATCTCCCTTTTCGTAGTGTTGTTAAAAAATTTGGAGCAGATCTTACTGTTAGTGAGATGGTTAGTTCTAATGCTTTAACGCATGGCTCAAAAAAAAGTATTAAGATGCTTGAAAAAAGTGCAAATGAGAATCCATATTCTGTTCAGATTGCGGGCGCTGAAGTTGGAGTTATTAAAAATGCTGTTGAATTTTTAAATGCTCAAGAGGGCATCGATATTATTGATTTAAATGCAGGATGTCCTGTTCCTAAAGTTGTCTCACATGGATCTGGAAGTTCACTTCTTAAAGACTTAGGTCTATTTAAAGATATTATTCAAACTATTAAAGAGAGCTCAAATAAAAGCATGACTAGTGTAAAGGTTAGAATTGGTTTTGAAGAAAAGAGACCTGCTGAAATTGCGCTAGCAGCAGAAGAAGCAGGGGCAGATTTTATTGCAATTCATGGACGTACACGCGCAGGAAAATTTAAATCAGCAGTTGATTATGATGCTATTAAAGAGGCTAAAGAGGCAGTTTCAATTCCAGTCATTGCAAATGGAGACATTACAGATTTTGATAAAGCTAAATGGGTGTTAGAGTATACAAAAGCTGATGGAATCATGATTGGTCGAGGTGCTATTGGAAACCCTTGGATTTTTTATCAACTAAAGCATGATACTAAAGAGGTGAGTGCTCAAGTTCGCCATGAGATAGTGTTAGAACATTATGACAAAATGATAGAGTTTTATGCAGAGCGTGGTGTTGCTATGTTTCGTAAACATCTTCATACTTACTCTAAAGGTTATAATGGGGCTGCTGCTTTTAGGCAGGCTATTAATGTAGAGAATGATGTTTTTAAGATGAGAAGTTTGTTGGATACTTTTTTTTAGAAATAGACTCATAAAACTTTTATATTCATTTAGATAGATTTCTTCATATTTAATAGAAATTTATGAAAATAGACTAAATTATTTGAATTATAACTAGGTTAGAAAATATAAAAATTATTAAAAAAGTCATTATTTTACTTTTTTATTATATAATCCTTTGAAGGGTTTATTATGACTAGTGAAGAAAGTGAAGCAGAGTTTTCTAGTATTAATAATATTTCTGAGATTAAAATTATAAATATATACGAAAGTATAGAAAAAATAGCTGAGGAATTATATTATGGAATTGATGGTAAGTTTGAAGATTATAGTGGTGCACTTGAAAAATATTTAGAAGCCTACTATTTAGGTTCTCCTACAGCTGCATATATGATTGGACGTATCTATTCAGAAGATACTTTTATTAAATCAGATAGAGATTTGGCTATAAAGTATTTTAAGTTAGGAATCTTAAGAAAAGATGATAGATGTTTGGTTCAACTTGGACATATATATGTAGATAGTAATTTTAAAGATACAGTTAATACGTTTTTAGAGTATTTAAATAGTGATGGGGTTAAAACGCAGTTATATCATTCAGGTATTGATCTTGAGCTTAATGTTTCAACAATTTTTCATACAATATTTTTATATAAAAAAGAAAAATTACATTATGATATTACAGAAGTTGAGTTTTCTAAGATATATAATTTATTGATTCCATATAAAGAGTTAATTATTAATAATATACATAGTGATTTATCATACCTTGATGAAGTTGAAGATTTTAGTTTGGTAGAAGTTTATGAGAATAGATTAAAGTATTTAATGAAAGAGTAATATTTATACAACTTTCCTATTAAAGTCTTATTACTTTTTTGATAAACTCATTCAATGGATTTAATTGAAAATAGTATAATTTTTACAGACTTAGATGCAACTTTATTAGATCATCATGATTACTCGTATTATGAAGCAGAAGAGATGCTTAACTTTATAGATAGTCATAATATTCCACTTATTTTTACTACAAGTAAAACAGCAGTTGAAGTTATTGAACTTCAAAGGTTAATGGGTATAAGCGAACCATTTATTGTGGAAAATGGTGGTGGTATTTTTTTCCCTTTTGGGTATGAGACTTTTGAGGTAGATGAATATATTGAAAAAGATGGTTTTAAAATAATAGAGCTAGGTAAGAGCTATTGTGAATGTAAACAGTTCTTTAAAAAATGTACAAAAGAATTTGATTTACGTACTTTTTCAAATATGAGTGCATATGAAGTATCAAGACTTACAGATTTAGATAACCATCATGCAAAAATGGCAAAAGAGCGTGATTTTACTGAACCATTTATATTAAATGATGATAATCAGTTAATTGATTTAGAAAAAGAGGCAGATTTAAAAGGCTTTAAAATTACAAAAGGTGGTAGATTTTACCATCTAATTGGGGCTACTCAAGATAAGGGTGTTGCTGTAAAAAAAGTTGTAGAGCTTTTTGCAAAAAATAAAAGTGTTAAGCCATATGTTATTGCATTGGGTGACAGTAAAAATGATATTCAGATGCTACAATCTGCTGATTTACCTATTTTACTTCCTAGACATAATGAGGGTTTTATCGTTTTAGATTTACCAAATTTAATTCGAGCAAAGTTTCATAGTTCAAAAGGGTGGAATAACTCAATAAAAGAGGTATTTGGTGTCTAAAAAAGATGATATATTAAAGATATTTGATTCTGCAATAGAGGCAGTATTACCAAAAAATGCTATAAATAATTCACTCAAATTAGATAACAATACTTTAACAGTCTTAGACAAAATTTACAATTTAGATAATTACAGAGATATTTATCTGTGTGGTTCTGGTAAAGCCTCATATTTAATGGCACAAGAGATTGAAAATATATTAGAAAGTAAAATAATTGGTGGAGTGGTCATCTCTCCAATTGAAAATGTGCAACTTAAATTTAGTAGCCACTACGATTCAACTCATCCAATACCTACTCAAAAAAGTATTAATGCCTCAAAGATAATGTTAAAAGAGTTGGAAAAAATGGGTAGTGATGATTTACTTATCTATTGTCTCTCAGGTGGAAGCTCAGCACTTTTAGAGCTTCCAATTGATGGTGTAAGCTTAGATGATTTTGCTAAAACTACAAAAATATTATTAGAAAATGGTTTTGCAATTGACGAAATCAATTCAGTTCGTAAACATCTCTCTTTAGTAAAGGGTGGAAGGTTAGCAATTTCAACTAAAGCAGAAGTTATTGTTTTAGTGATTTCAGATGTAATAGGTGATGATTTAGAGAGTATAGCTTCTGCGCCATTTTATTTTGATACTTCTACATTTGCTGATATATATAGGCTTTTAAAAGATAAGAATGTTTATGAAAAGTTGCCATTAAGTGTTCAAGATGTGATTCAGAGTGCTTTAGATGGTGATATTGAAGAGACACCAAAAAAGTTAAGAACAAATGTGTATCATGCAATTATCTCAAATAATTTAGCTGCTCTTAAAGCTAGTGCAAGTTGTGCGAATGAGTTAGGATATGACGTAAAGATTGTAGAAAAAAGTGTTGATGGTGATGTTGAAGATGCTGCAATTGAATTTGTAAAAGATTCAAAAAAACTAGCAAAGAATCAAGTATTAATTCAAGGTGGTGAGTGTACAGTAAATGTTACAGGCTCTGGTGTTGGTGGACGTAATCAACACTTTGCGCTTACTGCATTAAGAGAGTTAGATGAAAATATTACAATTTTAAGTGCTGGTACTGATGGAATAGATGGTAATTCAGATGATGCTGGTGCTGTAGTTAGTTTAGATACAAAAAATAGTGCAAATAATATTAATCTAAGTATAAATGAGTATATTAATAACTTTAATTCAAATAGCTTTTTTAAGCGTGTTGATTCACTGATTTCTGTAGGTTATACAGGTACAAATGTGATGGATATTATGATAGCAATTAGGGGGTAAGAGACAATGGCAGACTTTTTTCAAAATGGGATAATTACTACACTACAAAAAGTTGGAGGTAGATCTTTAGAAGATTTAGAAGCTGAACTTTTAGAGCACTCAAAGAGACGAAGTATGGTACTACTTTTACCAGCACTTTACTCTGAGTTTGAGACAGATGCGATGAAAACAATTATTGAGGAATTAAAAGATGTTAAATATCTTTATAAAATTGTTTTAGGTCTTGATAAAGCAACTAAAAAAGAGTTTGAAAAAGTAAAAGATATGATGTCTGTAATAGAGACAGATGTTGATGTTTTATGGAACGATGGACCTCATATTCAGAAGCTATATAGAGAGTTAAGCGCGCATGGATTTAGCAGTATTAATATTCCTGGTAAGGGGCGTAATGTTTGGACTATGATGGGATATATTTTAAATGATAAAAATGCCTATGCAATAGCTCTGCACGATTGTGATATTGTAAACTATACGCGTGATATTCCAGCTCGTCTTCTTTACCCAGTAGTGCATCCTGCCCTAGATTTTGAATTTAACAAGGGTTATTACTCTCGTGTGACAGATAAATTACATGGTAGAGCAAATAGATTATTTTATAGCCCATTTTTAAGCTCATTGGAAAAAATAATTGGTAAGAGTAGATATTTAGAGTATATGAATAGTTTTCGTTATGCACTATCAGGTGAATTTTCATTTGTAAGAAATATTGCGCGTGGTATTAGAATCTCTCCAACTTGGGGACTTGAAGTCTCAACTCTTAGTGAAATTTATGATCAAACATCAGTAAAAAGAATTTGTCAAACTGAGATTTTAGATACATATGAGCATAAACATCAACCATTAGGTAAGGTTGATGGAGGTGGTATTAAAAAAATGGCGAACGATATTGCACAAACAATTTTTCGTGTCTTATCTCAAGATGGAGTTGTATTTACAAAAGCTACATTTAAAACACTTCTTGCAAGTTACACAAAAGAGGCTCAATATACTATTCAAAAATATAATGCTCTTTCTAAAATTAATGGATTAAGTTACAGTCGACAAGAAGAGTATGAGGCAGTAGATGTTTTTGTAGATGCTCTTAATGAGGCAGAAGATGAATTTCTTAAAAATCCACTTGGAGTTCCATCTCTTTCTGCTTGGATTAGTGTAAGATCCGTGTCGCCTGAGTTTTCAGAAAAATTTTGTGAAGCTGTAAAGATGGATAATGAGAAATGAGATGTTATGAAAAACGAACCATTGAAGAGCGTTTAAAAGTTCTTTATGGTGATGAGGATGCCAAAGAAGCTAACAAATTAATTGTGGATATGTGGTGTAAGTACAAAGAACGCATTTCTTCAAATATGTATCAACTAAGTGAAAAAGATGCCATACTCATAACTTATGGTGATCAAGTAAGACGGACATATGAACCTCCTCTTGTGACACTTAAGCAATTTTTAGATTCTCATATAAAAGATGTAATTAACTCTGTGCATATCTTGCCATTTTACCCATACTCTTCAGATGATGGTTTTTCAGTTGTTGACTACAGTAGTGTAGATCCTCAAATGGGTTCATGGCGAGAAATCGAGGTTTTAAGTGAACATTTTAGACTAATGTTTGATGGAGTAATTAACCACTGTTCTCAATACTCTAAATGGTTTAAGGCATATTTAAATAATGATTCAGAGTTTGATAATTTTTTTATAGATTTAGATCCAACTATAGATTTAACAAAAATTGTACGTCCTCGTTCCTCTCCACTACTTCATGAGTTTGTTGATAGTAACGGTCGTGTTAGAAATATTTGGACAACGTTTAGTAAGGATCAAGTTGATTTAAATTACAAAAATTACAAAGTACTTCTTGCCATTTTGGATGCGCTATTTTATTATATTGAAAAGGGTGCAACACTTTTAAGGCTTGATGCTATTGCTTTTATTTGGAAAGATGTAGAGAATGGAAGCGTTCATTTGAAAGAGACTCATGAGCTTATTCAGCTTATGCGTGAGGTACTTCACGAAGTAGCTCCTGAAGTTATTATAATTACTGAGACAAATGTTCCACACAATGAAAATGTATCATACTTTGGAAGTGGTGAAGATGAAGCGCAGATGGTTTATAATTTTGCTTTACCTCCACTTTTGGCACATTCAATTTTGACTGCGAATACTACAAAGATGACTCAATGGGCAAAAACATTAAGTTTACCAAGTGATAAAGTCTGTTTTTTTAACTTTACAGCAAGTCATGATGGAATAGGTCTTCGTCCTGTAAAACAACTTTTAAGTGATGATGAGATTGAATTTCTTGGAAAGATGGCCAGTGAACATGGTGGATTAGTTTCATATAGAGATAACCGTGAGGGTGGACAGAGTGTATATGAATTGAATTGTAGTTTTATAGATTTACTAACACCACTTGAAGAAGATAATGCTACAAGAGCAAAACGCATGATGCTAACACAAGCTGCAATGCTCGCAATGCCAGGTGTTCCAGGAATCTATTTTCACTCTTTGGTGGGTACTAGAAACTTTAACGATGGCGTTAAAATGACTGGTGTAAATAGGTCTATAAATAGATTAAAACTCAATATTGATTGGCTTGAGAATCAACTATCTACCGAGGGTACACTAGAGAAAATGATATTTAAAAGTTATAAAAAGCTTTTGTCTATTAGGATAAATGAGAGTTCTTTTAATCCGTATGGTGCGTTTACATTTTTGGACATTTCAGATAAGCTTTTTGTTGTTCATCAAGAGAGTAATGATTTACATAATCATATTCTAGCACTACATAATTTTTCAGATGAGGTAGTTATATGTGAATTACCTGATTATATTATTTTAGATGCGTATGAACTTATTGGTGCACAAAAAATTTCAAGTCATAGTATAGAGTTACAGCCATATCAAGCGATGTGGATAAAAACAAACGTAGATGATGATAAAATGTTTAAATATTTTGGAACTAGTAAAATTAGACATCAAAGGATTAAAAATGATTAAAAAGTGCTTATTTCCAGCAGCAGGTTATGGAACAAGGTTTTTACCAGCTACAAAAGCTATGCCAAAAGAGATGCTTCCAATTCTTACTAAACCTTTAATTCAATATGGTGTAGAAGAAGCTTATGAGGCTGGATTAGATGTAATGGCAGTAATTACTGGTCGTGGAAAACGAGCTATTACTGATCATTTTGATATTAGTTACGAACTTGAACACCAAATACAAGGTTCATCAAAAGAGTCACTACTCTCTGATATTCGTACATTAATGGAAAAGTGTACATTTACGTATACTCGTCAAAACGAGATGAAAGGCTTGGGTGATGCTATCTATAAAGGTAAAGTTTTAGTTGGTGAAGAGGACCCTTTTGCTGTAATACTAGCAGATGACCTATGTATTAACCCTAATGGTGATGGTGTACTGAAGCAGATGGTAGATTTATATGCAAAATATAAATGCTCAATCGTAGCGATTATGGAAGTTCCAAAAGAGCAAGTTCATAAATATGGTGTAATTTCTGGAAGTGAGATAGATAAGGGTGTTTTTATGGTTTCAGATATGGTTGAAAAACCAGATAATGATAAAGCACCATCTAACTTGGCAATTATAGGACGTTACATTTTGACGCCAGATATTTTTAATGTTATTAAAAAGACAAAACCTGGTAAAAATGGAGAGTTACAAATTACAGATGCTCTTAAAAATCAAGCAAAAAATGGAATGGTTTTAGCCTACAAATTTAAAGGAAAACGTTTTGACTGTGGTAGCGTTGATGGTTTTGTCGAAGCTACAAACTACTTTTATAATAATTTAAAAGGGTAGTATTAAAAAATTGGTTCCTTAAGTCTTTGAAGGAACCTAAATATTTTAGGCAGTTAACCTCATTTAGTACTTCATCAACTCACCCTACACATATAAAATTGATTATATTATAATATTAAGTAATTAACATAATGAATAATATAATATAACTGTTTTTATTTAATAATAAACTAAACAGCAATATTATACAATTAAAATGAATTTTAAATCTCAGTTGTATTTTAAGGTTGTTTATAATGTATAAAATTGTTGTTGTGCTTATTAGTTTTTTATTACTGTTGCTTCTGCTGATGACTTTGATACACTTTTACATGATTATCACCAAGCATCTGATCTCTCACTTAAAACAAAAAATGAAGCTATAGGTAATATTATTGTCTATACTAGAAATAATCTTGAGAGAATGCAAGTTAATAGTCTTAAAGATGTTTTAAAGTCTATGCGCTTTTTTAGTTATAGAGAGAATTATAATACCCCAGAAAGTCAAGAGAGTTTTTTCTAAATTCTTATTCTCTTTTCAGCCTGTTACCTTACGCCACATCTACATTTAATTTGTCATAATTTTCATCATTGCTTTTTAAACTATCATAG
>Ga0316204_10000477_pt1 | contig 147066 bp, 119 predicted proteins | sample 6monrhotite_MG_2_FD_205661 | JGI IMG/M metagenome (GOLD analysis project Ga0316204, IMG submission 205661) | Microbial mat bacterial communities from mineral coupon in-situ incubated in ocean water Damariscotta River, Maine, United States -... | ecosystem: Environmental > Aquatic > Marine >... | reverse complement strand
GGACCTGCTACCCGGCGCTCCGACGCCTACCGGGAGGGGACTCTCACCCCCTGGAATCGTCCAGCAAGAAAACCGGACCCGACGCGCTACCGCGCGCCGCCTCCGGCCTTCGTCAGGACACACCACCTACGGATGATAGCAACCACCGCATCCTGCTATCGTGGTCCGCATGCGGTTGAGGAGCTGGTTGTGGATGGTGTGGCTGCCGGTCGCGTGCACCTCGGGCACGGATGAAGGCAACGCCTTCGGTGACAACTCGGGGTCCTTGGGACCCTCGCCAACTTCCACCGCCACCGATGACCCGGGCAGCGGCACCGCCGATACGCCCAGCTCGACCGGTGATGGCTCCGGCTCTGGCGGGCAGGTGACCACCACTTCGGACCCCTCCACGAGCACGACCGGCGTCGGTACCTCGAGCGACACCAACGGAGCCACCACCAGCGCCTGCGTGGGCGCGCCCACCGGGGTCGACGTGCTGGGCGACACGTGTACGGACGGCTGCGAGTGCAGCTCCGGCATCTGCTTCTCACATCCGATCCTCGGCAGTGCGTGCTCGGACTGCCTCACCGATGCCGAGTGCCAGGTCGCGGGCGTCGGAACGTGCTCGCTCAACCCTGCAACGGAGTCGGCGGCGTGCACGGGTGGCGAACTGGGTGTCATGTGCAACCCCGCCGCGATGGGATGTGCGGCCGGACTGAGCTGCGAGCAGCTCGTCGACACCGGAGGCGTCCTGCCCGACACATTCTGCAGCGAGTGCGCCACCGGTGCCGACTGTGCGGCGGGCGAAGTCTGTACCCCCAACGTCATCATCGACGGCCTTCAACCGGGCGGGTTTCTCCATTGCATCGCCCAGGGAACAGGTGCCGATGGGACCTTTTGTCCCGCGAGCGGTGACGCGTCGGCCTGCGCCTCGGGAATCTGTGCGGTGGTGGATATCGGCGGAATCGGAATCGCCGACGTCGGAGTTTGTGGCCCGTGCGCCAGCGATGCGGATTGCGGCGGAGGTACCTGCCAGCCCCCCGTCGTCGACGAAACCGGCGCGACGCCTTCGCAGTGCGTCTAGGTGCTACGAAGGCGGGTCGGCGAAGAGCCCCAGCCAACTCTCAGGCGCACGGCCGCCGCTGAAATGGGTGAGCGCCTCCGTGGCGCTACGCGTCGCTCTTGCGACCCGCTCCGTGCTCCGCCATCCGGTGGGCGATGCGGGACTGTACGTTCGCGCCCCGAGAGTCGCCCCGCTCCGCCAGGAGTTCGGCGAGCTTGGCTCGGGTGGAAGCGCTGCGGCCCACGTCACGCTCGAGGAGTTCGACCAGCGTCGTCAGATGCATGCCCTTGGATCTATCGACGACGAATCGCGGACGCTAGATGCGTTGCGTTCAGGTGCTTCGGCGATTCCGTAGTGTTTTCAGTGATCGCCCAAAGCAGGCCGAAAAGAAGATCGTCGATCAGATCCCGGGATCGTGCACATGGAGATCTGATCGAGCAGATCTCTGACGAGAAGATCTCGCCAAGACGTGCCCCAAAGGGACAGGATGCCAACTGCACAGACACTCATCCTGTCAGCGACCTCGTTCGCCCGGCAGCGCCACAGAAAAACGCGCCCCGATTCGAGTCGGAGCGCGTCCAGTGCTGTCAGTCTTGTCGGGCGATACCGCGCAAGGTGTGACACCTTGGCCGCCGTTGAACGGCCGCTTGCTAGCCGAATTTCCACTTTACCCGGGAGCCGTCCGTCGCCTGAGCAAATGTCTCGAACAGGTCGTGGTCGGGGCGAATCGACATGATCAACGTACTGCCCTCATTCCGGAACGAGATCTCCCCGTCCCCGGGCTCGAATGCCACGGCGTCGGTCTTCTCGGGGTCGATGTCGTGAACCAGCAGGTGGTTTCCGAACGGGAGCCGGGCCCGCACCATCTGCAGAATGCGGCGCGCGTGTTCGCCACCGGGGAACTCGACCAGCACCGCATCGTTCTCGTCTTGCCCCCACTGCACGCCGGGCACGGCCACGAACGAGACTTGGCTTCCGTCTCGCTGGGATCCGGCCTCGATCGCTGACACGAACGAAGTGTCGGTCGCCAGAGAGCTCCGTTCGATGTCGGTGGTGAGCGAGGCGTCCCGCTGCGCAAAGCAGTCGAGGAATCCGCTCGGAGTCCACAGGTCAAACAGCGCTCGCTCGTCCTCGTACAGCCCAACGGCGCGCCGGACTTCCACCACGCCTCGTCCGGTGTCGATCGGGGCCAGCAGGGGCTCGGCGACGAAGAACGCCGCGGTCATGTCGGTCTGAGGGTAGTTGGCCTGCTCGTGCGGGGGCGCGAAGAATCGCGTGATCGCGGTGGGGAACGGCATCGCTTGGCCAGCCTCGAGCGGCCGCTTGCTCCCCAGCATGTAGCGACAAAGAGCCCGGAGCAGCAGCGCCGGCCACATCGTCGCCTCGCCAGGGACCAGGATCGACATCTCGAAGTTCACACCGATACGCCCCGGATCGACGGCCTCACTGAGCCCGTACGTCAGGTAGAGCGTCCCCACGGCCGTCGGTACGGTTGCCACGCTCCACACCGGAGGACCGCCCGCCTCGAAGCTCTGAATTCGCTGTGGATCGATGAAGTGATTGACGCCTCCGTTCCCGACCGCCTCCAGGGCGTTGTCCAGAGCCTCAACGCTATCGTCGTGGACCTGCCGTACCTGCCCGGGGCCGACGGAGAAAGAGAAGGATTGGCTCATGCCTTCATCATCGTTCGACATCGCCCGCACGCTACCGCACGGTCACGTGCTGGGCGAAGGCATGTCCGACTCATCGGGCCGCGTCACCGCATGCCCGCACGGCCAGCGTACCCGGCTGGACGAGCCGCGAGCGCCCAACGAAGTGCCGCTCCGGGCGAGCGCCGCACACACCAGCGTTGGCGCCGTAAGATGCAGCGATGGCTGGAGGCCCGCGCACCATGAACCGAACGGTCTGTCTCATCGCGGGGTCGCTCTGCTTGTTCGCAAGCACCGAAGCGAGCGCTCTGCCTGCGTTCCCGAGTGCGGAGGGCATCGCCGGCGCGATCACGGGGGGGCGCGGAGGCGAAGTCATCAAGGTGACCACGCTGGCAGCGTCCGGACCCGGAAGCCTTCAGGCCGCCCTCGACGTCGACGCGCCACGGGTGGTCGTCTTCGACGTGAGCGGCGTGATCGAGGCCGATGAGGTCATCATCCCCTACGGCAACGTCACCATCGCCGGCGAGTCCGCCCCGGGCGCGGGGATCACGATCGATGGCCGGCTCTTGGCCGAGTACGAGTTCGGGACCGACAACATCATCATCCGTCACCTTCGCGTCCGACCCACGACGCCCATGGGACCCGGGGAGCAGTTCGACGCGATTGCACTGTCGAGGTGCTCCGGCGTGCTGCTGGACCATGTGTCTGCGTCCTTCGCCATCGACGAAACCGTCGACCTGTACGAAGCCCAAGACGTCACCGTGCAGTGGTCGAGCATCGAGAGTTCGGCAACCTCCGGTCACCCCGAAGGCGAGCACAACTACGGTCTGATTCAGGGTCCAGACGGCGCGCGTGCGTCGATCCTGCACAACCTCTTCGCCCACCACCAAAACCGCAGCCCCGCTCTTGCGACCGGGCCCAGCGAGGTGCGCGGGAACGTCGCCTACAACGTCCGCCACGGGTTCGTACACCATAACCCGGCCGCAGGAGCGTTCGCGATCGCCGGAAATAACTACCTCGCCGGAGCGGACGACGACCTGATCCCGTTCTTCTTCGACGACGAAGCGGGCGGTAGCGATCCTGGGCTTCAGTACTATCTCGCCGACAACTACATCGACGACCCGGGCGTGTTCACCGGTGTAGTCGACAACCCCTGGACGATGCCGTGGTCGCACCCGAGCTTCGAATACCTCGGCTTGCCCGAGTCGTACCGTACGTCGGAGGAGCCCGACTGGGAGACGCTCGTCCCAGACCGCGTGCCAGTGACCGAGCGCAGTGCTTCGGAGTCACTGGAGACCGTCTTGTCCTGTGCCGGTGCTTGGCCGCGAGATGTCATCTCGCTCCGCTCGGTGAGCGAGACTCAGGCACGTACCGGGAGCTGGGGTGCAAGGGTTCCAGACGACCTCATGGAGGGTCTCGTTCCCACCGAGCCGCCCGTGGACCAGGACGGCGACGGCATGCCAGACCCGTGGGAGCGCGCCGCTGGGCTGGATCCCACCGACCCGACAGATGCGAACGCGGTGCTCGACAGCGGCTACACCGCGATCGAGGCGTACTTGCACGAGCGCGCCGCCGCCTTGGTACCCGAAGGATGTCCCTCAGCGTCGCAGGACGATCCCACCCCGGGGACCGGCACCGGGTCTTCAGGTGGCGGCGGAGACTCCGGACCCCTCACGACCGGCGGAACGGGCGAGGAGACAGGCACTGGCGCGAGCTCGACAAACTCCGGCACCAGCAACGGCTCCGCATCAACGGGAGTCACGGCCGCAACGATGGACACGGACGCGGACGGGTGCTCCTGTCGGACGCAGCAGGCCCCCGGCGCGACCTGGCTGTTGGGGTTCCTGTTGTGCCTCGTCCGGCGCCGAGACTGAAGCCTCGCTACTCCTCGATGGTCCAGCCGTTCGCGTCGGTGTTCACAGCTTCCGCCGCTGGCGCTGGCGCTGGTGTGCTTTCGGCGGGGCTCGCTTCGTCCTCGACCGACGGGGGAGTGGCCTCGTCGACCAAAGGCGCACGATCGGATGCCTTCTCCATCGGCTGCATGGTCAGCTGGATCTCCACCACCGCGTCGAACCCCAGAACCTGCCAGGTCCCCGACCGAATCGCCTCCACCGGGATGCCCACGAACGATGTGGTCCCGACGACCTCGGTCTTGCCCACGTCGACATCTTCGACGACGAACTGCACTCGCTCCCCGTACTCCTTGCGCGCGATGACGGCGCAGTTGGCCTCGCTCGAACCGAACGGAGCGATGGCGGTGTCTTTCACGTAGTCGGTGCGAAGGATGTACTCGCGACCGAGCTGCATCTGAACCCGCAGATCCGGAGGGCCCTTCACCTTGTTGAACACCGTCGTCCCGACCGAGCCTGCAGCAGACAGCGCCGCCGCATAGCCCCCGCCCTGCGACGCTGCGATCAGATCCGGCAGGAGCTTGCGGGCCTTGCGGTTGACCCGGCCAATGCCATCCCAGGACTTGCCGTTGACCTTCGCCGGCAGCACCACCGCCTTGGAAACGCAGACCTCCACGAACTCCGGAAGCGGTGGCAGGTCGGGCTGCACAGGGACCGTCCCTTTGCTGCCGCGGCCTTTGAAACAGCCACCGAGGAGAACGGAAGAACAGAGCAAAACAGTGGAGAAGCGCATGCCGGTGTCTTGACGCCGCGACTGTATCAACCGTCGCACCGGAGCGTCCTACCGTGCCCCAATCCCCGGCAGCCCCCTGGGGTTTCGCCCCCTGCTCCACGGAGCCTGCACCTAGGGCGCCCGGGTGCTGAAGTGCGGCGCAGCAGCGAGCTGGGCGATGAACTCGACCATCCCGATCTCGCCGTCCGCGAGCGATGTCCGAGCCTCCTCAGCCAGACAAGACTGCCCACCCGCCCCGCCGAACACATAGGCCGCGGTCAGGCCACTGACACAATCGGTGACTTCTGGAAGGGAGGCAAGGGTCTCGCCGAGGTCGGTGAGACCTTCGAAGGCAACCTCCTCTTCGAGCACTCCCAGCGGGATGTTGCCGCTCGCATCGATCAGCAGGCCACCTTCGTCGGGTCGGTAGCGCCCCTCGGGACCGAAGTGCTCGAACGCAAACCCGATCGGGTCAAAGAATGCGTGGCACGACCGACACCCGGCGTTGGCCATGTGGGACTCCTCGTAGCGCTGCCGAGTTGTCGACACACCAGGCTCTGGCGCTTCGATCGCAGGGATGTCCTCGGGAACGGGAGGACGCTCGTTGCAGAGCAGACGCTCGTAGACCAACAGCCCGCGTTGCGTCGGTGAGGACGCGTCGATCTGGGCGTTGGCGGCCAGGATGGAGCCCTGCGCCAGCAAGCCCACGCCCCAATCCTCGGGTCGCGGCACGATCTCACCTTCGGCCGAACCGCGACCCCAGCCGTAGTACGCGGCAAGCTCGGGGTCCAGGCTCGTGTAGTCGGCCAGCAACAGTGACGCGACATCCCCGTCATCCTCGAGGATGACGGTCTCGATGAAGCGACGGGTTTCCTGCACCAGCGCACCGCGGACGTCATCGAACTCCGGCGTGTCCGGCCGGGTCTTGAGGGCGACCTCGGGGTAGTCGATCCAGTCTTCGAAGAACCGGTGTACCCCCCTCGCGGCCGGCATCGCTGGCCAGCAACATGCGAGCCTGCTCGACGCGGGCTTGTGGATCGGCGAGCGCACCTTGTTCGCCCAGCGTTCGCAGCGCGTCCGAGGGGGGTCGCCCGGCGTAGTTGTAGGCGAGTGCCGTTGCGAGTTCCCAGCCCCTCAGCGCCCGCGTGCCGTCGCCAGCGTCTTCGCCGAGCTCAGAGCGGTAGACGACGTGGGGCGACTGAAACATCGAGACCAGCATCCACTTGATGCCGGTGGCGAAGTCGGAGTCTCCGGCCACCGAACCATGCAGCTCAACGTACCGGTCGACTTCTTCCGCCGAGAGCGGTCGTCGGAAGAGACGGGCCCCGTAATCCTCCGCGAATGTTCGTGCACAACCTTCGTCGGGAGCTTCGCTGGAGCACGGCAGGACAGACGCGAATACGGCAGGGTCCGTGACCGCATCGCCCACGTCCTCTGCGGTGGAGAGGATCTCCGCCGCGGTCTGTTCACCGACCAAGAGCGAGCCAGCATCGTTGCGGAATCCGAGTGCGCTGGTGGTGTCAGCGCCTACGGAGACCCCCTCAAACGTGCCGGCGATGGGTGGGAACACGACCCGTACCGTGGCGTCGAACTCGGTCTGCGTCAGCCGACGAAGCAGCGGTGGGCCGATCTTCGAGGCGTCACATCGATCCGCAGGTTCGCCCTGTGGGCCGTCGCCGTCGGTATCTCCGCCCTCGGCGGTGCCCGACTCCCCACCGGACTCCGCACCGTCGGTCTCGCCCGAACCGTCCGTATCTCCGGCCACGTGCGAGCCGCCGTAGCAGCCCGCGGTCGCGAGACTCAACAACATCATGCAGTACCGCACGTTCATGCCAACACCTCCCCGATGACGTCGGGCGTCTGCCCGCCGATGGAGAGTCCCCCGGCGCCCATCACTTCCCCGATCGTCGCGAGCATCTCCAAGTTGGAGCGTCCCGGCGCGTTGATGATCTCCCCGCTGCGTATGCATCCCCCGCCGCCGCCGATCAGAACCTGCGGCAGGTAGTTGTCATAGCCAACCCCGTCCACCCAAACCTGCGAGGCATCCGAGTTGTGGTTGGCACCATCGCTGATCTCCGAGCACACATAGATCAGCGTGTTGTCGAGGACCATGTTGTTGGGGTCGGAGTCCGAGGGGTCGGGCGTGGTCGACAGCGGCGTGATCACCTTCTCCATCAACCGCTCGAAGAACCAGCGCTGACAGGTCGCGAACTCGGTCCGCCCCGCGGCGTCCCACGAGTGCGAGATGGGGTCGTGGTGGCCTTTGGCAATGCCCGGTCCGCCCGCGAAGTTGAACGGGACCTGGCCATTGACGTACATGTTTTGCAGCGTGACGACTTGGGCCGTGCCGCAGATGAGCGAGGCGGCAATGACCTCGAGGTGTCCATCGAGCACCCGCCCGAAGTTGGCCGGGTCGAGGGCGTCGAGACCCTGCATGGCATCCACGGCCGGGAGCACAGGTCGCTCATCACAGGTGACGAGGTTCGGGCCGCCTCCGCCGCCGGCCTTGAGTGCGCGAACGGCCTCGAGATGGATCGAGAGCTTCGACTGCTCGGACGTGAGCCCGGAGATCGAGTCGTGCATCACCTCGAGTTCGCGTTCGGTCAGTGCCAGGGCTTGGCGGCGGAAGTCCGCATCGGTCGGGCCGTTCTTGGGGTCTGCGCCGGATCCGAGCGACCCCAGCAGCGTGTCGGCAGCGTCCACGGGATTTTCGGTTGGGCGCACCCACGCGCCGCCGTGCCTTGCAAGAAACGAGTCGACGCTGAAACCGGCGAACGAGGCGTACGGGACCGTGCCCAACACATGCGCCTGCACGCCCAGCGCCTCGGCGATGCGGCGGTCGACGGAGTCGTCATCTCCACCCTCGGCGCGTCCGGTGAGAACCGTGCGAATCGCGGCGTGGTTGGTGGCGCCGTCGTTCATGCCGATGCCGCGCACCACGGTGACCTGATCCTGGATCGCCGCGAGAGGAGAGAGCACATCTCCGGTGAAGAAGCCGTTTCCCTGGCCGCCGGGATCGACAGCTTCGATCGGCCAGCCGTGCGGGACATAGAAGATCATCAGGCGCACCGGTCGGTCCCCCGGGTCGGCGTGGACCCACGAGGCCATCTGCGCGGCGAAGGGGGCGGCCACGCCAATCCCCATCATCCGCATGAAAGTTCGCCTTCGCAGTCGCTGTTCGCTCCGGTCCATCTCGTCTGTTCCGTGGAGCCGCCACCGGTCGGATCGATGAAGAAAAGAACGACCCTCGGTCTGCGTGGCGATTGGGGTACGGTGGGCCATCGTGTTGGCGCCTGTCTTCGCGCTCGCCACCCTGCTCGTCGAGCCCGCGGTCGCAACTCCGGTCGCTGCGTCCGAGACGACGCAGGTTCTGGTGGTGCGAAGTGTGTCCGAGCTCGGTTTGGCCGAGGCAACGGTTCAACGCGCCCTCGAGGGCCACTTTGCGGACCTTGGCTACGACGTTCATGTGGACTTCGCGCCCGGTCAGCGTCCTTGGCCGCCGTCTGCCGTCCAGGTGGAGCTCATTCGTCAGGACGATGGTTCGCTGCAGGTGGCGATGCAGCGCGGCGAAGATCCCCAGCCCTGGGTCCGCACGCTACCGGCGCAGGACGACGCAGGACTTCTGCTGGAGTCCCTCGGGGTGCTCATCCGCAGCATGCTCAGCGCACCGCTGCCCGAACCCGAACCCAAGCCCGAACCCGAACCCACGCCCGGTCCCGAACCCACGCCCGAGCCCAGACCCACGCCCGAGCCCAAACCCACGCCTACGGGATCGCAGTGGGGCCTCGCGCTGGGATATCGAGGGGACTCGGCAGCGGCCGATCATCGGTGGCACTCCAGTGCCGGTCTCGACCTCGATGTCCGAACACGCACCGGTTTCGCGGTGGGTGGCGGCCTTGCGTACACCCCACCCCACACACGCGCAGGTCTGCGCGTGCAACGTCTAGGCGGTCACGTCCGAATGGGCGCACGGCTCCGGCCCGACGCGCGACTGCAACCAGGCGTTTTCATCGTCGCCGCAGCGGAAGGACTGGGCTGGTCCGGGGCCCCGCAGTCCTCCGAAGCCCAGCCAGGCTGGGCTCCACGTGCAGGCGCGGGTGCTTCCGCCTCGCTGCGCGTCCTCATCAAAGACGGCTGGTTCATCTCAGCCCGGCTCGGCGTCCTCGGCTGGCTCCTGGGCGCCACGCTCGACGAGAGCAGCGACACAGGCCGCAGAGCTCTGTTCACCACGGATCCGGTGGCAGGGACCATGTGGGTCGGGGTCGGCTACCGGTGGACGCTCACGCCCGTTTCCTGACGTTTGGCCGCCGCGGCGATTTTTCTTCATCCATTCGTCCCCAGTTGAGCCCACGATGGAGTGCGCGTGCCTCAGAACGCACCAACCCCCAACCGCGACGCCCAACTTGCCCTGTGCAAACGCGTCGCCGAGGGAGATCGAGCCGCCGCTGAAGCCCTCGCCCGTCAACTCATGCCCGTCGTCCGACATGCTGCACGCCGCCTCACGCGGACCGCCTCTGACGCCCAAGACGCGGCGCAGGTCGCCACGCTGGAGATCCTTCGCTCCGCTGGGCACTACGCCGGCCGTGGGTCGCTCAATGGCTGGGCCTCTCGCGTCGCAGCCCGCAGTGTCGTCCGGTGGAACGCACGGCACGGCACACCGCTGATGCACGAGCACAACCCCGACCGTGCGCTGTCCGCATCAGCCCCGACCCCGGGCTCCGAGGCGCTGGCCCGACCGCTCGAGGCCTACTTGGATGGCCTCCCCGAGCCGCAACGCACGGCGCTGGTCCTACGGCACAGCCTCGGCCACACCATCCCCGAGATCGCCGAGGTGACCGGCGCCCCGGTGCCGACGGTCCGCTCCCGGATCGACAAAGCGATGACTCGGGTCCGCGCGGCGATCCGGCGCGACGTGCAGCTGGGCACGAAGGGCGCAAGCGCATGACGCTGCATCTCGATGATGCACGGTGGCGCGCTGCCGTCGATGCCGATCTTCGCGGAGACGCCACACCGGCACAGTCGGAGTTCCTACGGGACTATCAACCGCACGGAACAGAACAGCGTGCCGAAGCTGCGTTCCTCGCCTCACTTGCCGAAGAACCGAGCGAATCGGATGCCGAGGCGCCAGACTGGCTTGATGGCGTCCTCGACTCCCACGTTCGAACGGCCGCCAGCACCCGGCCAGTGCCTGCCCTGCCCGCGGAAGCCGGCCGATCGCGTTGGCCCCTGTTCGTCGCCGCCGCTGCTGCCATCCTCGTCACGGCGGGTGCATCGGTCTTCGTTTTTGGAGGCACGTCCGAGGACCCCCATCACCTCGAGGCCGGCCGGGTCAGCGCCATCCCCCCAATCGACACGGCGCCAGCAGGCGACGCCCAGGCACCTTGGCAGGTCGCGTCGGGCTCGGCACACCTGACGGCATCCTCCTCCGCCCTCCCGGTCGACCAGCCACTGGTCGTCGAAACCGCGCTGTGTGTCGAACGTCCGGGGCACTCGATCTGCGCCGATGCGAACTCGCGACTCACAGCGCGGTCCTCGGGTGCACTCGCGCTGCACGTCGGGACTGCGACCGTCCGCAGCGAAGACGCGGACGAGGTTCGAGTCGAGCTCGACGACGTCACCGTGCACGCCGCCGCCCACAGCGTCGTGGTGATCGACCGCCAGACCGCGGGGTGGTCCGTCGCCGTCGACTCCGGAACCGCCAGGGTGACCGAGCTCGGTTCGACGCGACGCCTCGAGGCTGGCGAGAGCCTACAGCGCAAGGCGGAGCCCGCCAGCGTTGCCGCCCCGTCCACCAAACGTACGGTCAAAGCCAGCACGCTGCTCGCTCGAGCCCGAGCCCACCGCCGCGATGGCGATCCTCACGGCGCCATGCAGACCTACGCCGAGTTGATTCGGCAACACCCGCGTTCCCCCGCCGCGCAGACCGCCCGGATGAGCTTGGCGCAACTACAGCTCGACCGAGACAAGACCAAGGACGCGCTCCGTTCGTTTCGCGCCTACCTCAAGCGTGGCGGCGCGCTGGCCGAAGACGCCGCCTACGGTGAGATCCGAGCGCTTCGAGCCCTCGGCCGCACCTCGGAAGCGAAACGCGCCGCGGCAGCGTTCAAGCAGCGCTACCCCGGCAGTCCGTACGGTGCGAAGCTGAAGCCATGAACCCGTGGCCCGCACGGGTGGCCGTGTTCGCGGCGCTCACTTCAGGGTGTACTGCGAGCTACGTCGCTGCCATTGCGCCCGAGGACGAAGCCAACTCGAGCTCGGGTTCAGGGTCCAGCGGACCGACCGACTCCGATACGAACGACACGCTTGGGAGCTCGGACTCGTCCGGCGAGGCTGGCTGCGAACTTCCGCAGCCGCTGCCGGGCTGTGACGGCGCAGCGGATCCGCTGCGAGCCCCCGAGATCGCCTGCTACGACGGCATCGCCGCAGCTCGGTTCGAGAGTCTCGAGCCAAGCGCGTGGAGACGAGCGCGAGAGTTCGGCAACGCGACCTGGGTCTCGGCGGAGTCCGAAGCGGTTCTCGTGCTCAGCACGGGTGTCCTGCCCGAGGCGGGTCTGGTCGGCGAGGTCAACGTCGACGGCAGCGCTGGCGAGTTCGCTTCGGTCAACAACGAAAACCCGGACGGCGTGTCCTCGCTTCCGGCCGGCATCGTCGCGACACCCGCGAGCGCATCGGGAACGCCTTATGTCGACTGTGATGGCGTCGGCGATTGCTCAGGCACGCTGCAGGCTGCCTTCGTTGGAGCTGCCGACGACCTCGTATGGTTCACCTTTGATGCCACCGTCCCCACCGGAGCCCGCGGCTACGACGTGTCCGTCGGCTTCCTCAGCGCCGAGTACCCCGAAGCCATCGGCAGCGACGCAACCGACCTTTTCGTGTGGTGGCACGAGAGCCAAGACTACGTCGGCAATCTCGCGACGTGGCAGGGCGACGCGGCCACCGTCACGGGCCTCGCCCCACGCATGCACGAGTTCACAGGCGGCCACCCGATGCTGTTGCGCACCGGGATGGACGGCTGGACCGGGGCGCCCTGCGAAGCGAATGGGCAAGGCGCCGACTGCCCGGTCGGGAGCGCGACCGGGTGGATGCAGCTCCGAGGGCCTGCCGTGCCTGGCGAGACCATCCATCTTGTCGCGGCGCTGTTCGATCAGGGTCCGTTGGACCGCGACACCGTGGTGGTTCTCGACGGGTTCGAGTGGACGTGCGACGCGTGCGTGCCCGGGGAGTCCTGCGGACTTCAGTAGACTCGGCAACCGTCACAGGACGCGCGGGACGAGACGTCGACGGCTTGCGATTTCGAGTGGAGCCTACGGCGCTGGGACTTCGAACGCTGCCTGCATCGCCTCGGGAACCCTGGTGGGGCGCCCCTGGTCAAACGAAACGAAGGCCCAAGTGGTCACGGCACGGCACACGACTTGCGCGTCGGACATGCGCACGAGCTCGGTCTTGCGGACGCAAGAGACGCGTTTCCAAGAATCAACCCACGTCGTGACCGCCAGCGCCTCGCCGAGCAGGGTCGCGCGGGCGTAGTCGATCTCGTGCCGACGGACGACCCACACCGCACCGCACCGACGGTACTCGTCGGTCCCCCACCCCAGCGCATCCGAATGTGCCCGCGCAGCCTGGAGCACCCAGCGCAGATAGACCTGGTTGGAGACGTGCTCGAGTTCGTCGATGTCGCCAGCGGCCGGGCAAACCACAATTCGGTGGCGTCCCAACCCAGGGGAGCTCGACGCTGGGTTGGTGTCCACGGCGCCACGTTGATACCTCGCCGCTGCGTACGTGACTGGCCCGCGACCGCGGCTCTCGAGTCACCCCGGAGTCACATGATAAGTTGCAGGCCAAGAGCGCACCCATGAGCGACGAGGAGTCGGTCGAGCAGCACATCGGGTCGTCATCGATCGACCGTTCCGGCGTCACCCAGCGTAGCGCGGCGATCTCCGATACCGGACACCGCCGCAACAACCAGGACTCGTTCTTGGCGGCAGATGAGTTGGGCCTGTACGTGGTCGCCGACGGGGTGGGCGGGAACCAGGCCGGCGACGTCGCGTCCGCCACCGCGACCCGGGTCATCCTCGAAATCGTGTCCCTGTGGCGCAAGCAGGACTCGAGCTCGCGCGACCGTGCCAGCGCCGTAGTCCACCGCGCGCTCGAGACCGCCTGCGCCACCATTCACCGCGCGGCCACCGAGGACCGCAACCTGGCCGGCATGAGCACGACCGTGACCATGGTGCTCGTCGACGGCCACACGGCGGCGATGGGGCACGTGGGCGACAGTCGCCTGTACCTGGTGCGCGAGGGCACCCTCGAGCAGATCAGCACCGACCACACCCTCGCCGCCGAGCTGTATCGCGAAGGGATCATCGCGCGGGAGCAGGTCGAGCGCCATCACCACGCTCACGCGCTGACGCGAAACTGCGGGACCCAACCCTCGGTGAAGGTAGAGTCGCTCATCATCGAGGTCCACTCCGGCGATCTCCTGCTGCTTTGCTCCGACGGCCTCAACCCCGCGCTGCGCCCCCCCGAGCACGTGGTGGACACGCTCGAGTCCTCGACAGACCTCGCTTCAGCGCTCAGGCAGCTGGCCAAGCGCGCCAAGCAGGCCGGGTCTCGCGACAACATCACCGCCGTCGTCTGGCGCCGCGACGGAGGGGACCCCAGCCTCACCCGGCGCACCGTCGACGCCCTGCGCTCGGTCCCGCTGTTGGGGCACCTGAGCATGGCCGACCTCAGCCACGTCGCCGAGCAGATGGAACCGCGCGAGTACGACGCGGGATACGTGATCCTGGAGCGGGGCGATCACAATGCTGCCCTGTACGTGGTGCTCGACGGTCAGCTGCGCTGGGAGCTGCCGACCGGACACTTCGCACACCTCGAGCGCGGCAACGGAATCGGCTCCACCACCCTGATCGCCACGCGTCGCTCCCCTGCCCAGCTCAGCGCGCAGAGTTCAGCTCGGGTGCTCGTGCTCACCAGCGAGAAGTTCCGCGACCTGGTCAGGCTGCGTCCCCGCTTGGGCAACGCTCTGTTGATCGCGCTGGCCGACGAGCTGAGTGACTGGATTGATCCCGATACGGACCGCGGCATGGCTCTGCCGCCACACGGGCTCCTGGTGGAGTTCTAGAGCGGAACCCGGCGCCGCGGATCACGAAGGTTTTTTCGCTCCTGGATTGCAGCCGAAACGCCGCTGTACCGGGCGTACTGCCAGTTTCGGCGACGTCACCAGGAGCGAAAAAGACGAGGCTGCTAGCCACTGCTCTGTCCGGTGGTCACCGCGGGTCTCGCGGTCTCCGACATTGCGATGCCGCTGAGATCGGTCCGCCGCAAGGCGAGCAACGTGCGATTGGAGCTCGACGAGGTCTTCGACATCGACAGGATGTGAAGCTGTCCGCATCGGTGCAGTCGCAGCTCGAGAGTCTGGGGGTCGAAGTTCGAGCTCGGCAGGCTGATGTGGCAGCCAGCGGTTCACATGCTCTACACTCCGCGAGTTCACGATGGACACCTCGCTCTTTGACGCCGAAGCCCTCGAGGCCCTCCGCAAGGCCACCCGCACGGATCCGGAGCGGGTCCGGTTCGTCCGCAACGCGCTGCTCAAAGACTTCGAACCCGATGCCCAAGGACTCGCTCGCGCGCCCGCCCTGGCGCCGCTGAGCTTGCACCCGCTCGTCCTCGAGCAACGCCACGACTCCAAGATCGACGGCGCCTCCAAGCTCCTGTTCCGCACGCCGTCGGGACTCCTCACCGAGTCCGTCATTCTGCGTATCGCGACCGGCCGCACCACACTGTGTGTGTCCAGCCAGGTGGGGTGTGCCGCGGCTTGCCGGTTCTGTGCCACCGGGACGATGGGCATCGCCCGAAGCCTGAGCGTGGCCGAGATCCTCGACCAGGTCTTTCAGGCCGGCCAGTTGCTTGCCGCCGAAGGCCGCCGCCCCCGCAACGTGGTGTTCATGGGGATGGGCGAGCCGTTCCACAATGAGGACGTACTCGTCCAGGTCATCGAGCGCCTCACCAACCCGGCGTGGTTCAACCTCTCTCCCAAGAAGATCTTGGTGTCGACGGTTGGGATTACGGGCGGCATGCTCCGCTTCGCCCGTCGCTTTCCCAGCGTGGGTCTCGCGCTCAGTCTGCACAGCGTCCGGGATGAGCCGCGCCAGTCGATCATGCCGATCGCCAAGCGTTACCCGCTCCCCGAGCTCCGGCAGACCTTGCAGCAGGTCAACGCACTGCAAGATCGTCCCGTCATGCTCGAGTATCTGATGCTCGATGGCATCAACGACACCGACGCCGACGCCACCGCTCTGATCGAGTGGACCCAAGGGCTCGACGTGCACCTGAACCTGATCCCGTTCAACCCGGTCGATGGCGCGGAGTTTCGGGGGTCGTCCAAAGCCCGATGCTCGGCGTTCTCCGACACGCTCAAGGCCGCGGGGCGGACGACCACGCTGCGCCACAGCCTGGGGCGCGACATCGAGGCTGCGTGCGGGCAGCTGGTCAAGCGGGAGAATCTCGCTCGCGCTCGGCGAGCGGACCGGACCCTCACCGGGTCATCGTAGGTCGAACACGTAGTCTGTGTCGTACGTCCGTACGAAAACCTGCGCCTCCTTCTTGAGGATGAAGTCGGGGCCCTTGCGAAGCTTCATTCGGGTCACGGTCTCGCCAGTCCTCGCGTCGACAACAAACAGGAAGTCGGGCTCGGCCGTGAATCCATAGCCGCTAATGATGTAGCCGTCCTCGTAGAGGAAGTTGTTGGCGTTCGCGACGAGAGGATCACTGCGCCACAGCAGCTCCCCGCTCTTCAAGTCGATCGCGGAGAGGTACCCCGTTCGCCCGCCCGACTCTTTCGCGTATCCAAAGTGTCCCGAAGACACGAACAAGACCCCCTCGCGAACCACGGCCCACAAGATGCGCCGATCGGACGCATCCTTGCGTGGCTCGGGACCTGACCACGCAGAGAAGTCGTAGGCGGCCACCAGGTCTCGCTCCGTATCGAAGACCAGCAGGACCCGGCCGCGCCAGTACGTCTTCGCGTAGAGGGCGATGACATGATCGCCGTCTTCCATCGCCTGCACGATCCGCTGCCCTTCGACCTGCAGCGGAATCCAGGGCGGTAGATCCGACCCGGGTTCACCTCGGGGTGTCGGCACCCGCCACGTCGGCCGACGCAGCTCGTTGGTCTTGAACCAGGCCTCGACATCGATGATCTCGTTGCGAGCCTTCGAGGAGAGCACCAGCTTCGGTTTTTGTCCCTGACGGATCGGGGCGTCGCGAATCTTGTGGCGCCTCAGCGGGACCACCTCGAGCGCGACCGGCCGCATCGCTTCCCGACGCGCCTCATCTCGCTTCCCCGACTCCACCGCCGCCGCGTGTAGTCGCGAGAGTTCCTCGTCTTGCGGGTAGCGGTCGAGCAGTCCAACAAAGATCAAGCGCGCCCGTTCGGAATCGCCGGCCTCCATGGCCGCCACTCCGCGATCGAGGATGCGACGGTCGGCGGATGCGATCGTGCGAGGAGCCGGAGCCGAGGGCTGGGTTGTCGGCGGCGTCCGAGTCGGGCTTGCGGCGACGGGCTCTGGTGGAGTCGCGGCAACCGGCGCACGATGACAAGACGCGAGGGCAACGACGAAGGGGACCAACAAACGTCGGACTGCCATCGACACCACGGTACACCCACGGCCGATCGGCGTTGCGAACTCGGCGCACTGCACGCAGTCTTGGTTATCGCAGACGACAGAATTCAGCCTCAATTTTTGCTTTGACGAACATCCGTGTTCGGTCCATACCGAACATACAGAATGTCTGGTCGCGAAGAGCTCGAACAGCAAGCCCGCGAGGTCATGTCAGAAGTCTGTCGGCTGTATGGCGTTCCGCCCAGCTTGGGCGCTGCGTGGGGCGTGCTGTTCGCCAGCCCCCACCCGCTGAGCCTCACCGAAGTCGCGGCCGCGATCGGCGTCGCCAAGAGCACGGCAAGCACCTCCCTGCGGCGGCTTGAACACCTCCGCATGGTCCGGCGGTGTCGCCAGCCCGGTGAGCGCAGTGATTCCTATGAAGCCCTCACCGATCCGCAGCAGATGCTGCGCGACTGGCTGGAGCGCTTCGTCAAACCGGAGCTGGGGATGGCCGACGGCATGCACGCCCGCATGAACGCCAGCCTGCAGCAAGCCTCGGAGGCCGGCGACCTCGATGAGGCCGAGACCGCAGTGCTGCAAGCGAGGCTCGCTCACCTCGAGTCCGCAACCACGCAGGCCCGCGCGTTGGTTGATGCTTTCTTATCGCGCGCCTAACCACACGAGGTCGAAGTGTTCGACTACCAACAACCACAAAGCCCGATGACCCTCGCCGAGGGTCTACAGGAGTACTACGACGTTCACGACAACGTCACGCCGCCGGACCAACACCGGCCCGAAGCCGCTGCGCTGTTCCGGTACCACGACATCGGGCACATCGTCTTTGGCACCACCACCAACCTGATCGACGAAGCTCGAACCGATACCTGGCTGCTGTTCGGCTGCGACGTCGGATTTCGCGGCTACGCTGGCTACTTCAAGCTCCCCGAGGCCAAAGCCGCATTCGACTCGATCGGCTGGCTCGCCGTGGCTCGCGAAGGGTGGCCGATCACAAAGGCCATGTGGAACGTCTGGCGTCGCACCAAGGTCATGCGGAAACCGTGGACCTGGAAGCCCGAGGACGCCGCCCTCACCCGCCCCCTCGCCAAGCTCCGCGAGGAGTGGGGCATCGAAGTCGTCACGGGGACGGCCTAGCGCGGCCCAGCCCAGAGCCCAAATTTCACGCCGAGCACCCCGGAAAAACCGTCGTAGCTCCCGCGAACCGTAGCCAATCGCTGACACGGCGGTCGTCCGGAACCTTTCGGTCATCCCCGTGCAGGTAGAACCCAAAGCCCGCGAAGCCGACGAGCACCGGGATCTCGAAGCTCAAAGGGACACGCCGAAAGTCATAGTAGGGCGCGACGAAGCCACCGATCACACTTCCATCGCTCCGCAACTCGAGTGTTTCCTTGCCTCGATACGTCCCTCCATCGGGGACCGGGACCTTGAACGTTGCGGGATTGATCGGACCGGGGCGGGCAAACCCGGCCAGTCCAAAAGAGACGTGGCGCCACAGCGACAAGCCCAGCTGCCATCCGGGGCCGTGACTGAGGTGGCCCACGACCTCCTTGCCAAACGCGGTGTCCCGCAACATCGTCTACCGCGGCGGCTACGTTTCGACAGCCCCGTCCTGGCCGCCAAGAGCGACATGTTGCGGACTGCTCCCAAGTCCCTAGCGACGGCAGCCTCCGAGTACGTCGAGATCTCGACCCGGCCGGTGCCACTGGACATTGGCACCACATCGGCCGTGATGGCCTGGCACGAGCGTTTCGACCGCGAACCGGCCCACCGCTGGTTCCGCGAGACCGCCCGACGCGTGTGGGCCCGAAGACCTCCGCTACAAGCTGCGCAGCTGATCGATGAAGGGCTGCGAAACGGAGAACACGTACTCCTTCTTGCCCTTCTTGTTCACGCTTCCGGTCCACACCACGTCGTCGAGGCCCAGACCCACTCTCGGCATGTCCTTGAGGTCGCCGTCGAAGTCGAGCGATCGCGCCCAAGCGCTCATGCCTTTGACGTCGAACATGAGGAGCGTCGTTCCGTCGGCGTGTTTCTTGACTCGCTTTCGCGCGCTGCCGAACTTGCCGATGTTGCCCTTGCCCGAGGCTGCCTTGAGCATCTTCTCGAGCGCTTTCTTGGGCTTGGCCGTGGTCATCACCAGGTACATGCGGCCGTCCTTCTCGGCGTACGCCATCGTGAACTGAACCTTGCCGACCACCTTCTTCAGCTTGGCGAAGTCGGAGTCCTGCTTCATCTCGGCGAGCGCCTTCTTGGTCGGCGTCATCGTGTACGTGTCGGCTCTGACGCCAGCCACGGTGAAGGCCCCCTTCTTGTAGGTCGTCTTCACGTACTTGCCGAAGCTGGGCATCAGGGTCTCGATCTTGTACGACTCGAGGAACTGCCGCACGACGGGAAGCGCTTGCTTGCCAGGCTTGACCGCGTAGCTTCCGACGATCGCGCCAGCGCTGCCCTTGACCGGAAACGCAGCCACCGCGACCGGTCCGGCCATGACGTCCCCCATCTCGGCGAACATTTTCGTCATCATCGCGCCGAGGTCCGTTCCGTCGGCAGTCTTCATGCCACTGAGCATGCGCATGTACGGGCCGACCCACGGGTCCTCCATCACATGCGCAAAATCGAAGCTCATGCCGCTGATGAAGAACGAGTCATCCGGCAGCGCCTCCATCATCGACACGTCGACCGTGGGGAGCTTCGCGTCCCGCCCGTACTGCTTCGCCGTGTCGGTGCCCTTGGCCGCCGTGCTGCGATAAATGGTCTTGCTTCGCTGCTTGCCGATGCGGAACAGGAACTCCGCCGATTTCACATCCGCAAAGCTGCGGTACATGTCCATCGCGGCCTTGGTTGACGCACTCGCGTACTCCGAACCGGGTGCTCCGGAAGGGGCCGAGTTCATCACCTGCTCCATCTCAGAGAAGAAGCCTTCAATCTCCTCGCGAGCGTCGGCGAAGATCACTTTCGGTTTGGCTTCGGAGTAGAAGTCTCGGTCTGCCTTGCGAGGCTTGATGATCGAAGCTTGGATGGTGGCGCCCGCGTCTGCGAGCAACGATGGGTCGAGGGCCACCCCCACGTGGTCTCCCCATCCCTTGAAGTAGAACGTCTCGCCAGAGACTTCATAGGCGGCATAGTCTGGCCCGCCCGACTGATAGCCCTCTTGGCCCATGTCCTCGACGAGCTGTGTGATGCCGCCCTCGTATCCAACCGCACATGCGACCGGCTGTTTGTGCTGCTTGGGGTTCACCACGACGCAGCCGAACGGCTTGGTCAGGTCGAGGTGTTTCGCGACCTCGCTCCGTCCTTCGAGCGGCATCGACAGCATGGACTTCACCTGGCTGACGCTGAGCATCGCGCCCAGTCCCGGAGGCGCGTACTGGTCGGCGACTCGGGTAATCGTCTTGTCTGGGGCAGGCACCACGAAGTGGCCCCACACCGAGACTTTCGATGCCTTCGGGTTCGCCGGGTTGGCCCGCTTGGGTGCGTTGCCCTGCCCGTCGTCTGTACCGTCGCCCGGAGCTTTGGAAATCGGCTCGGAGCCGGTCGCAGGCTTCGAGGGACTGCCGACCTGAACACGGCAGCTCGGCGCTGCCAGCAGCGTCAAACCGAGGACGACGGAGGAACGGGCGAGAGATCGGCGCATCGCGCACCGATCTACCACGAAAAAAAACTGGCCCCTGAGAGGAATAGCGCTCGGTTTCGAGGGGTTGGCGGCCCCGATGTCCGGGTCAGCACAGCCAGGTGTAGCGTCGCTCGCGCTCAGCTCCCTTCTTCTCGCAGCGGGTGCTGGGTGCGGCTCTGAAGCCGAAGCCAGCCCCCCAGCGCCCTCGGGCGCTGCCGAGGCGGAGGGGTCGCATCGGCCGTCCGCCTCCGATGATGCGTTGCACTACGACCCCCGCCAGAGTCTGGCGCCGCTCGTCGAGTCGGTCGGTCCATCGGTCGTGAGCATTCGAGCCTCCGGTCGCGGTGCAGGGTTCTTCTCCTCGGGGACTGAGGCTTCGGGGAGTGGCTTCGTCTACGCATCCGAGGGAATCATCGTCACCAACCATCACGTCGTCGATGGCGCGGAACACCTCCAAGTCCGCATGCACGACGGTACCCGCTACAACGCTCGCGTCCTCGGCTCGGACGCCGCCACCGACCTCGCCGTCCTCGAGCTCGAAGATGCCCGCGACCTGCCCGCCCTGCAGCTGGGGGACAGCGCCGCGCTACGCGTCGGTGATTGGGTTGTCGCCATTGGGAACCCAATGGGACTCGACCACTCCGCCAGCGTCGGCATCCTCTCGGGGCGGGGTCGCGGCAGCCTCGGTCTGTACGCCGACAGCTACCTGGATTTCCTGCAGACCGACGCCGACATCGCACCCGGCAGCAGTGGAGGGCCGCTGTTCGACCTCCGCGGCGCCGTCGTGGGCATCACGACGGCGGTCGGGGCCAACAGTCGCCCTGGCTTCGCGATCCCAGCCTCCCAGGCGCAATCCGTGATCGAGCAGCTGCGCTCCACGGGCACCGTCCGTCGAGGCTGGCTCGGCGCAGCCAGTGAGCGCGGAGCCCAAGAGGGCCAGGGCGCGGTCATCGGCGAGGTCTACGCAGACACCCCCGCCGCCGAGGCCGGCCTTCGTCCTGGCGATGTCGTGGTGAAGGTCGACCGCACCGCCATCGACGACTTCGACGGTCTGCGCGGGGTCATCGCGACACTTCAGCCCGGGCACACAGTGTTGATGCAGGCCGAGCGAGCCGGCGTCACGCTCGAGCTGTCCGCCGTACTCGGCGACCGGCCCGACCCCCGAAAGATGAAGCGTCTCCGCTCCGCTCCGTTGGCCCCGACCCCGACACCGGCACCTTCGTTGAGCGACGGCTCGGAAAACCCGCCCTCAGGATTCGGCGAGCGCCTCGGAATTGGAGCGCGCGCTCACGACGACGGGCTGGAGGTCATCCGCGTGGAGCCCGGCAGCCTGGCCGAGGACCTCGAGCTTCAGAGCGGAGACGTCGTCCTCGAGCTCAACGGTGTGTCCATTCAAGACCCCGACGATGTCCGCGACGCACTGAGCCGAAGCCGCGGCAAGGTCGAAATCCAACTACTTCGCGACGGGGTGAAACACAACGTCTCCCTGGAGCGTTCCTAAGAGCGTCCCATTCTCATCATCCGCCGACTGGCACGTCGGCTTGGCCGCGAACTCCACCGTCCCTCCGGAGTTCGCGGCCGTTTTTTTTTTCCGCGCCCTGCCATGGGCCCCCTCAATGCGCCCCAAACTGGCGCCACCACCTCCCTTGCGGGGCCCGGGGACCATGCTTATCCTCCGGCGCATGAGCGACCCTCGGCACTGCAAAGTCATGATTCTCGGCGCGGGACCGGCGGGATACACCGCCGCGCTGTACACCGCACGGGCCGAGCTGAAGCCCGTCATGCTGGCCGGCCCCGAGCCCGGCGGACAGCTCACGACCACGACCGACGTCGAGAACTTCCCCGGCTACCCCAAGGGCGTCTCGGGTCCGGAGATGATGGAAGAGTTCCGCGAGCAAGCCGAGCGCTTCGGCACCGAGATCATCTACGACCTCGCGACCGAGGTCGACCTCAGCACCCGTCCCTTCAAGATCAAGGGCGACACCGAGTCGTACACCTGCGACACGCTCATCGTGTCGACCGGCGCCAGCGCCAAGTATCTGGGGCTTCCCTCCGAGCAGCGCCTTCGCAACAAGGGCGTGACCGCGTGTGCCACCTGTGACGGCGCGTTTTATCGCGGCCAAGATGTCGCTGTGGTCGGCGGGGGGGACACGGCGATGGAAGAGGCTCTCTTCCTCACCCGCATGTGTCGCTCGGTGCACATCATTCACCGACGGGGTGAGTTCCGCGCCAGCAAGGTCATGCAGAAGCGGGTGATGGACAACGACAAGATCACCGTCCACTGGAACCGTCAGGTCAAGGAAGTGCTTGGCGACGATGGGGTGACCGGCGTGCTCATGGAAGACACCACCGGGGGTGCCGACGAATCCATCGAAGTCACCGGCTTCTTCTTGGCGATCGGGCACCAGCCCAACTCCGGCATCTTCAACGACCAACTCGCCATGGACGACGCCGGCTACCTGAAGATCGACCGTCCCGGCAGCAGCTACACCAACGTCGAAGGCGTGTTTGCCTGCGGCGATGTGGCCGACAAGACCTACCGCCAGGCCATCACGGCGGCCGGTACCGGGTGCATGGCAGCCATCGATGCCGAGCGCTGGTTGGCCGAGCAAGAGTAGGAACGATGAGACGGCGAGTGGCTGTGCCGGCCGCTACCGTCGTCCGCGCTCCGCAACGAGATCACCGACAAACTTGCGGAGCGCCTCGGTGCCGACCGGCTTGTACAAGACCCGACCGGCCATCTCGCGGATGAACTCGTGCGCCTGCGGCGTGAACGCCCCGCCGGTCACGAACAACATCCGGGACGCGAGGTCGGGGTCTTTCCTCGTCAGCTCGGCGTAGAGGCTGGGGCCATCCATCTCCGGCATGCTCATGTCGCAGACGACGACGTCGAACTCGGCCGCGTCGATGCACGCCAACGCCTCGACGCCTGAACTGGCCGTCATCGTGTCGTGCTTGGAAAGCGACATGGCGAATGCCTCCGCGAGTCCGGGTTCGTCATCGACGATCAACACGCGTCCTCGGCCGACGCCCTGGCTGGCGGCCTCCGCAGTCTCGAGCGCATCCGGAGGTGCGCCAACTGGCAGTCGCACCCGGAACGTCGAGCCGTGACTCTCGCGGCTCTCCACCTCGATGGCACCACCGAGCTGGTCCACGATCCGGTGCGAGATTGCGAGTCCGAGCCCCGTGCCCTGCCGCCGGCCTTTGGTCGTGAAGAATGGGTCGAAGATGCGAGCGCGCACGGGCTCCGACATGCCAGCCCCGGTGTCGTCGACGACCACTGTGACATCCTCGCCGTCGCGCTCGACCGAGACCTCCACGGACGCTTCGGCACCCCCGCCCTCGCATGCTTCCGCGGCGTTCACCAACAGGTTCAGCACGACCTGACAGAGCTTGGTTTCATCTCCTCGTACCCAGATATCGGCGGGGACCGTGCACGCGAACATCTGCCGCTCGACCAGCAGGTGCGACATCATCCGTCGTGCCGAGTCGATGACCGCCAGCAAGTTGACCGAGGTGGTGGGACCGGGGGGGCGCGAGAACCCCTTGAGGTCAGCCACGATCTTCGCAGCCCGCACACACGCACCCGCCGCAGCCTCCAGATGCTCTTGCACCGCCTCGACGTCGCCACAGCGGGCCCGAGACTGGGCCAACTCCACGTTGGTCAGCACATAGGCGAGCGGGTTGTTGATCTCGTGGGCGACACCCGAGGCAAGCGTTCCCAGCGCGGCCATCCGGTCGTTGGTCTGCGCTCGCATCTGCATCTCTCGGCGTTCGGTGATGTCGAGCCCGGCGCCCACGAGGAAGCGATTGTCATCCACCTCGAACACCTGAAGCGTCCAGTACACGACCGAGCGCTCCCCGGCTCCGCTGCGCGACTCCACCTCGAGTTCCGACGGTGGAGCGCTGCGAATCCACTCCCAGTACAGCTCCGGCGTGCAGTTGCTGAGCAGTCGCCACGCCGGGCGTCTGTCCACGACGGGATCGTGACCGAGCCAATCTCGAAGCGCACGGTTCCCTCGCACGACGCCACCGCGAGCATCCGCGACGAACATGAAGCACGGAGACGTGTCGAGGATTCCTTCGACGAACGCCCTCTGCTCCGCCAACTCCAGCGTGCGCGCCACCACACGCTGTTCGAGCTTCTCGGACGCGTCGGCCAACGCCAGCTCACTGCGTTTTCGGTCATCGATGTTCGTCTCATTGACGAGGATCGTGGGCTTGCCGGTCGCCGGGTCGCTCGTGGTGAGCATGTGCAACGCGTGCCAGACCTCGCCAGCGTCGGTTCGGACACAGAGCTCCCCCCGAAACTCGCCCGCATCTCGCAGCGCCCGTTCAACAACATCAGCATCCGCTGGCGAGACGATCCTGCGACGCATCCCGTCGATGTCCCTGCCGACCGATAGATCTCCGAACGCCTCGGTCGCGGCGGGGTTCTGCATCAGCACACGACCATGAGGGCTGCACAGCGTGATCATCACGCTGGTGTGGCGGAGTGCCTCGACACCTCGAATGTCCGACTGAGTCGTCTCACAGTGACGCGCCCGAAGCAGCAGTTGCTCGACCCCTAGCTGCCCCGGAACCCGGCCGAATGCCGTGAGCATGGTCTGCGGCCGATCACCAGGAAACAGGGTCCAACGATCAAGTGCCGACTCGTCGCGCTCGAGCATCCGCTGATACGCCGCCAATCGCAACCGGGTAGATTGGGACATGCCGCTGGAGAAATCTCGTCCGGCCAGTTCCGCGATCGACTTTGCGTTCCAGAACTCGAGAGCACGCCGGTTGGCCCACGGCATCCGAGAGTGCTCGACGTCAAAGACCCACATCGGATCGTCGCAGGCCTGCATCGCTGCCACCAGCGACGGTGTCCATTCCCCGCCAGGCAGCGCAAAAACGGCGGGCTCCCAGTCCATCGCCTGACAATGGTAGACCGGCGGTGGGCTGCGGGCAGCGAACACCGTGCCCCAAAATGGTCCGGTCTCCCGAATCGTGCGGTCCCCGCATCGGGCATTGAAACCGCGTGAGGCTGTCACAGACGTGTGAGGGGCGTAACAGTGGCGCTCCCCGCAGCCCCCAGCGATGCCCCGTTCTTAGTCGAAACAGAACGAGGTTCAACGCTCACGATGGAATGCGACGTCCTGTAGATGGCCGCCTTCGGTTTCACGAGCATCGACGTCTCGATTCCGGCGACGCCCACGACTCTGGCCGACGTCGACGACACAGGACAACCTGGTCACTTGGAAGCGGCTACGTCGACTTCGGCGTGGCACGAGTTGGACGACCGGCTGTGGGCCCAATACGAGGACAGCGCGCTGACGCACCGAGCCTGCATCCCTGGACCTCCTCGACGGCTGCCCGCCGGTCTAAACCCCGAAACGGCGTGGGGGCCACTCGCGGCGGTTGACATCTTCATACACCATCGTATATCGACGATATGCGCTGAGAATGCGCGCGGGATGAACAAGCCCAAGACCCAAGCCTGCTGTCCCCCGGCCGAGCCGATGCCGCCCGTGCCGAGTGACCCACTCGAAGCCGACGAGCAACTGGCCCGACTCGCCAAGGCGATCGCTCACCCGGCCCGCGTTGCAATCATCCGGCTTCTCGTGCGCCAGGAGGGATGCATCGTCGGTGACATCGTCGAAGAGCTTCCCCTCGCTCAGTCCACGATCTCCCAGCACCTCAAACAGCTGAAGGACGCCGGGCTCATCCGCGGAGACGTCGACGGACCCCGCGTCTGCTACTGCGTCGAGCCGGGAGCCGTCGCGCTGTTCAAAGCTCTGGTCGACGCGCTGTGACCCGCACATACGGAGGCTCTTAGTCATGGGAATCTTTGAACGTTACCTCTCGTTGTGGGTCGCGCTGGCCATCGTCGCCGGTGTCGGCCTCGGGCTCATCGTGCCCGGGGTCTTCGAAGTCGTCGCCGGATTCGAGTGGGCGCAGGTCAACCTCGTGGTCGCGGCGCTGATCTGGCTGATGATCTACCCGATGATGCTCAAGGTGGAGCCGTCGTGCCTCAAGGACGTCGGAAAGAAGCCCAAGGGGCTTGTCCTCACGCTCGTGGTCAACTGGCTGATCAAGCCGTTCACCATGGCCGCGCTCGGCGTGGTTTTCTTCCAGTACCTGTTCGCCGGCCTCGTGCCCGCCGAGGATGCTCAGCAGTACATCGCCGGGATGATCCTCCTGGGTGTCGCCCCTTGCACCGCGATGGTGTTCGTGTGGAGCCACCTGACCCATGGCGATGCGAACTACACCCTGGTCCAGGTGTCGTTGAACGACATCATCTTGGTGTTCGCCTTCGCACCGATCGCGGGTCTGCTGCTCGGGGTGACCGACCTTGCGGTGCCCTGGGAGACGTTGCTCTCGTCGGTCGTGATCTTCGTGGTCATTCCGCTGGGGGCGGGAATGCTGACCCACCAGCGGCTCATGAAGAACGGCGGTCCACAAGCCATCGAACGGCTCTCGGGCAAGCTCAAGCCGACGTCGATCATCGGACTCTTGCTGACGGTCGTGCTGTTGTTCGGCTTCCAGGCGGAGACCATCATCGAGCAGCCCGGACGGGTGGTGTTGATCGCCATCCCATTGCTCATCCAGACGGTCGGGATTTTTGCCATCGCCTATGGGCTCGCACGACTGCTGAAGCTCCCGTTCAACGTCGCTGCACCCGCCGCGATGATCGGCGCATCCAACTTCTTTGAGCTTGCGGTGGCCGTTGCCATCAGCCTGTTCGGTCTTGCCTCGGGCGCCGCGCTTGCGACCGTGGTCGGGGTGCTGATCGAGGTCCCGGTGATGCTCTCGCTGGTCGCGTTCGCGAACCGAACCCAGGGTTGGTTTCCCGCCGACTCTTCTGCCTCTACCTGAGCGCCCCCCATGCCCGGACTCCGCTTCGACTCTGTCCTGTTCCTTTGCGTCGCCAACTCGGCGCGGTCTCAGATGGCTGAAGGACTCGCTCGCCATTTCTTCGGCAACGCAGTCCGGGTGCAGTCCGCCGGTTCGTCGCCGTCGCGGGTCAATCCCTTCGCGATTCAGACGATGGCCGAGCTCGGCATCGACCTCGGCGCCCACACGTCGAGTTCCGCGCAGACCATCGACCCCAGCAGCGTCGACCTGGTCATCACACTCTGCGCCGAGGAGGTCTGCCCCGCCGTGTTGTCGAGTGCCCCCCGGCTGCATTGGCCGCTTGTCGACCCAGACCGCAAGCATGAGCAACTCAGCGACGAGGAGCGGCTGCAGCACTTCCGGACCGCGCGGGATCAACTCCAGGCGCGTATCGAGGTCCTCGCGGCGCTGCGCGAGGTACCCGAGGGTCCCGATCCGCGGGAGTTCCACGCGAGCATCCGCGTTCCAGACCTGCCGGCCGCGGCCCGCTTCTACACCTGGGTCCTGGGTGTGCTCCCCAAGGAGTGGACGCATCGCTACGTCACCTTCGTCAGCGAGCCGCTGCGCACCAACTTTGTGATCCTCGTCGACGACGGCAAAGAGCTGCACCACGACACGCTCTATCACCTGGGCATCGACGTCGGCACCAAGGCAGCGGTGACTCGGTCCCACCACAGCGCCGAGGCGGCGGGTTGGTCCATCCACAAGCCTGCACGCACGACCTGGAGAGGGACGCCGCTGCATGAACTCTGGCTCGAGGATCCCGGCGGCAACCTCGTTGAGATCTACGCCCGGCTCACCGACGCCGAGCTTGCCGAGATGCCTTCGGACAAAGAACCGGTGTTTCTCGTAGGCCCGGACTCCACAACCGTCGATGCGACGACGGATCGGCGCTGAAACGCGTCGAGCTGCGCGGGGCGGATACAAGGAGCGTCGCAACACGGCCGACCCCATCCGCGCGACCGTCCCATTGGCGGCGCGTGCAGGAGGGCCTAAGCTCGGGGCGCAGATGGACTGGAACAAGATCGCGACAGGATGGGACGAGAAGCCGGGAGTCCGAGACTACGCGCAAGCGGCGTTTGGAGAGGTCGAGCGGACGCTCGCAGCACGAGAACGCACGCTCGACGGGTTGCGGGTCCTGGATTTTGGCTGCGGCACCGGCCTGTTGAGCGAACTTCTCGCTCCGAGGTGCCAGGCGGTCGTCGGACTCGACGCTTCGCCAGGAATGATCTCTGGGTTGAGGCAGAAGATCGAGGCCCACGGTTGGACGCATGTGACAGCGTTTTGCGGCACGCTCGATGAGGCGTTGGAGTCCGATGGGGCGGTCAGCCAGGCCAACTTCGACCTGGTTGTGTGCTCATCGGTCTGCGCCTTTGTCCCCGACTACCCAGGCACCCTCGCTTCGCTGGTTGGGCTGCTGAACCCCAAGGGAGTCTTTGTCCAGTTCGATTGGGATGGCGACAACCTGGACGGTTTTCCTGCCGGGTTGACCGTGTCAGAGATCAAGCAGGCGCAAGCGGCCGCCGGTCTGAGGGACGTCGAGGTGGGTCTGAGCTTCGTCGTGGAGTCCGACGGGGAGCGGCTCCAGCCATTGATGGGCGCAGGCACGCTCCCCATCGACGCGAAGTGAGCCCGATGAGAGGTCGCTCGAACCCCGGTCAGCTTCGCCGAACGACACGGTAGACGGCCGTACCGGTCGCGATAGGGTCGACGTCCTCGCCTGGCCCCAACGCGACGCGAAACCGGACGGCAGCAGGCCTACGGAAGCACGCAGCTCGCGACGATCGCATCGCAGGCCGCGGCACCAGCACCGGCGTCGATGCACGCGTCGTACGCCTCGTCGCAGACTCCACCGAGTGCGTCGGTGATGCAGAGCTGCGCGTCGTCGGAGCACCCGATGGGATCGCCGCCGCCGTCGATGCAGGTCCAGAGTTCGTCGACACACGCATCACCGAACCCGTCCACGGAGATCTCCGGCAGATCTGGCAAGTCCGGCAGATCCGGCGAGTCCGGCAGGTCCGGAGTATCGGGCAGGTCTTCCAGACCCGGCACATCACCGATGCACCCGTCCAGAATCTCATCGCAAGCGCTCGGGTCGTCGAGGTTGTCCAGAATGCAAGCGCCGTAGTCGGATTCACAGTCCTCGAGCCCTTCGATCAGGAATGTCTCGGCCTCGCTGGCCGCCTGAATCTGCTGCTCGACTTGCCGGAGTTCGCCATCGTCCCCTTCGCTCGTCGCATCACACCCACCCAACAGGCTCGCTGCCGCAATCATCACCGCACAAAACCCAAATCGACCGTTGTTGTTCTTCATGGTTCCTCGTCCTCGTTTGGACCTACATCTGTCAGGTGGTGGGCCACGGTGATTCGGGGTCAACGAAATGCATCGGGAACCGGAGAGTGCCCGGCTGGGCGACTGAGGCACCCACGGCGTACTGTGGCCCGAAGACCCGGATGATGGCGCGCCGAGCGACGAGCTGGCGTCCGAGCTTGATCCGGAGGGAATCCTCAACGGCTGGAGCTCTGACTCGGATCGAGACGTGATGGTCAGCTCGCCCGCGGGTACCTACTCGGGGACGTTGTTGCGGAACGACGTCGCGCTCACTGCCAAACACTGTGTCTCGACGGATGGCACGATCAACGGAGCTCCGGCCGCCGCGGCGTTCGTGCAAGTCAGGTCGACGAGCCCGCGAACATGCAGCACGGCCCCAGCGCCTGGCACGTCTCAGGCGGTAAGTTGCGCGAGAACAGCCACGCCTACGGCCTGGGCGGCAATTTCGAAGGGTCCCGCGACATCAGCAGCACCGAGGTCTTCTCAGACGGCTGGATCAGCACACAAGTCTCCTCGAACGACAACGACAGCGCCGGTCTCGTGCTGCGCTACCGCGACCCGACCCACCACTACCGCCTCTCCCACGACGAGCAGCGCAACTTCGCCCGCATCGTTCGCCGCAACGGCAAGTCTTGGCCGAGGACACCAACTTCGGCATCGACTGGTCGAGCAACCCGAAGATCACCTTCGCGGCTGTCGACAACATGTTGGTCGGCATGGTGGACGGCGATTGGAAGTTGGTCGTGTTCGACGAGAACTTCACGTACACCGCCGGCCGGGCCGGGGTCTACGAATGGGGCCTGCAGAACGCGGTGTTCGACGACCTCGAGATCGTGCGTTTCTAGCTGGCGGCTGCCGGCGAAGGGCTCACCCAACGACGGCGTGCCGCCCCCCCTGTCTGATATCGTCCGCCTATCATGGGCATGCGTTCCTCGTTCTATGCATTGAACAACGACGGACTGGCACGGCTTCGGTTTCGACCCGAATCCGTGGAGTCGATCATGCTCGCATCCGACACCGACGAAGAACCCGGCCAGCCTCGCTTCGAGTTTCCGGTCGTCGAATGCGACATTGACAAGGCGTGGCACGGAATTCATTTCGTCCTCACCGGGACCGATGCGGAACAACCTCTCCCCCTGGGCTTCATCCTCAACGGGGGTACGGACATCGGCGACGACCTTGGCTACGGGCCTGCACGACTCCTGACCGCGCAGCAGGTGGGGGAGATTGCGACCGCCCTCGAGCCGTTCGATGCGGCCGCGTTCGCGCAGCGCGTTGACCACAAGGCCCTGTGCGAACACAGCATCTACTCGATGGACGAGGACTGCGAAGAGGACGACCGCGAGTACCTCTGCGAGTTTTTCGGGGAGCTTCGAGCGTTCATGGAGGCCGCCGGCGAGCGCGGCGATGGCGTGCTCGTCACCCTCTGCTGACTCGCAGGAGTCCAGAGCAATCTGAGCGGGCGGCAGGAGCCGCGCCGCTCGGAATCGATTTGGTTTGGCGACGATGCATGCGACGAGTCTGGCGGTGCTCGTCAGTGCCGCCGCACTCCACGGTGAGTGTGCCCGCGTCAACCCAACGTTTTCCGAGGCCCCCGCTCACTCCTCGAGCAGGTCCGAGTCCGACGCCTCACGGTCCGCCTCATCCTCGAACTCCTCATCCTCATCGTGCCCCGTCACCAGGGCCTTATCCGCGCGCTCGAGGTCGATGTAGTGATGAATGAAGCCGCAGCTCGAGCACGCCATCGCCTTGATCGGTGTGCTCCGGCTGAACCCTCCGGACGGGTCGGAGAAACGCGGTGTGCTCATCTGCAGGGGCTTCGGCGCGTTGTGCTTGCCGGAGAACACGGCGACGGCGTGAAGCCTGCCACTGCACATGACGCAGCCATGCCGAGAGTCGCGCTTGGCCCGATCTCGCTGAACCTCGCGGTCGCGCTTGGCGTCATCGCGCAGCTCGGCCAACTCGGACTTGAGTTCGGCATTCTCCCGCTCCAGGTCCGCAACCTGAAGTGACAACGCTTGGCGATCATCTCTGTACGCCACGAACTCCTAGAGTAGCATCCGCGTCAGATGGACGAGGCGACCTACCGGGCACGTCGATGCAGCGAACCGACGTGCGCGCTGCGATTCCCGGTTCAGGACGGCAGCCCCCTGGGGGCGGAGTGTCCGCTGTGCGGGGCGGCCACGGCGTTTGTCGACACGCCGTACGCCACCCACACGGCGACCTGCCGTCCCGCATCCGATGTGCATGTGGAGGTGTTGCTCGACAACATCCGCAGCCTCAGCAACGTGGGGTCGGTCTTTCGCTCCGCCGATGGGGCGGGTGTGGCCCATGTGCACCTGTGCGGGTTCACCCCCACCCCGGAACATCGCAAGATGCCGAAGACCTCCTTGGGCGCCGAGGCGGTTGTCCCGTGGACCCGGTACCCCGATGCGGTCGAGGCCGCACGCTCGCTGACCGAAGATGGCGCCCGACTCTGGATCGTCGACGGAGGCCCCACCGCCGTCTCCCTGTTTGAGCCGGCCGTACTCTGCGCGCGTACACCTGGGCGGATCGTGTTGGTGTTTGGGCACGAGGTCTCAGGCGTCGACCCTCGCATCGAGCCCTTTGCCGAGCGCACGGTCTGCCTGCCGATGATGGGCATCAAGGGCTCGCTCAACGTCTCCGTCGCGATGGGAATTGCGGCGTATCTGCTGCGATTCCAGACATTGGTCGAAAATTTCGGGGGCTGAGCGTGGTGTGCCACCGTCCGACACCGTGGACGAGCAGGCCCCCGACGCTCCCGAATCGCTCCCTACGGGGCGTCTGAGACGTGCGCTGGGATGGATGCGCCGCAACGCCTACCTGGTGTTGATCGCGGCCGCTGTGCTCGTCCTGATGCGTGCGGTCGAGTTCTCGCCACCGCCCGAAGTTCGGGTCGGCCAGGCGGACGTCGGCAGCATCGTCGGTGACGCTCCGCACCAAGAATTCTCGGGCGACCTCGAGAACCCGCAGTCGGTCCAGGTCCGCGCGACGCTCCGTCTGTATCCGGACAATGAGCTTCCGGTCGCGATGCCGGATCCCGATGTCGATGTACAGGGGCGCCTCCTGTCCCAGCCGGTCGTCACCACGATCTTGGGCATGAACGCCACCATCGAGCAGACGGTCCGCCTCGAAGAAGGCGAGCTCGAAGTGGCGCTCGCCGTCAACGCAACGCCGCGACTCGACCGAGCCCAGCGCAAGGGCAAGCCAGCCCCACCGATCACGCTCGAGACGGAAGTCGTCGTGAAGAGCAAGCGAACGCCTTGGTGGTCGGATCACCCGGAGCAGCGGGTCAACCTCGACAGCCGCGCGTTTCTCGCCAAGGTTGAGGACGGTGGCCACCGCGTCGTCTTCACCGTGGATGAGCACCTCTTCAGCCTCGACCTCGAAGTCCACCGCGCCTTCGGACCGCTCCCCGAGAGCACGTTCGCGCGCGGCCGCTAGTACGTCAGTTCTGAAGTTCGTTCCGGATTTTTTGAGGAGTTCAGAGCAAGAGAGCGAAGCGTCCCGGAGGGATGCGTCGCGGAAAAGACGGTGAGTACCGAACGCAGGCCTGACCAACCGAGGGTTTCGGAGGACCCCTCCGCCATTCGCTGCGCGAATCACTCCGGGTTCCGCGAATCGCGGGGGCGCGATTCTCTCTACCCCACACCCCGAAGGGGGGCCGCAGAAACCCGGCACGGACTTCAGGCACGAGGTACCAAGGGCCTTATGGGCGGGCGCCCAGTGCTATCGTCCCGCGATGCGCGTCTCCCTGGCCTGCGTCGCCCTGCTGCTCACTGCGTGCCCTAGCGACGGCTCGACCAAGAAGCCCCCCACGGCCAAACCCGCTGCCACGGCTGCGGCCAAGCCGGTCGCCAAACCCGCTTCCGAGGCCAAGCCGGTCGCCGAACCCGCTGCCGAGGCCAAGCCGGTCGCCAAGCCCGACGACGGCCCGACCGCAACCGTCACCGAGGACAGCAAGTTCCCTCTGCCCCAGATGCTCGGGAAAGCGCCCACGGAGATCCAGCCTCGCCTGGGCGACCCCACCGGCAAGGGCATGAGCCGAAAGTCGTGCGTTCGGTTTCTCCCGAAGCGCACCTGGTTTGAGTGCGCATACTCGTTCCAGCGATACGTCGACCCGACCAGCACGTACGACGCCATCTCCGTGACCTACGAAGACGGCGTCTCCACCGGCCTCGCCTTCGAAGCGATCCCCGGTGAAGGCGCGTTCGATCCCAAAGCCGCGCTCGCCCAGCTCGGCGTGACGCTGGTGGGCGAGCCCAAGCTGAGCAAGCCGGAGGAGAACGTCGAGCTGTGGTCCTGGTTCAACGGCGCCGCGAGGCTCCGTGTGCACGCTCGGCAGTACCGGGTCGAGGTCTCCAGCGTCGACGGGAAATGGGAGACCTCGAAGGTCGAGTTCATCCTCAACGACCCGTTGACGGCCGCGCAGAAGAAGACCGTTCGTGCTCCCGCGGCCCCCGTGTCAGGGGGCTGAGTCGAGGGCCGCGAGGCCTTCGCGGGCGATCTTGCGGGTGGTCTCAACCACGTCCGGCAGCGCGAGAATCCGCTCGAAATCAGGGCGGGGGTCATCGACGACCGAGGCGTGGGCGAGGAGCGCTCGCGGCAAGAATTCGTCGGGCAACCCGCGGTCCAACAGCCGCTCAACCTCGCGTCGCGCGTCGTCGATCCGGCCGAGGTTCGTCATCATCTCGACGATTGCGAGCTCGGTGCGAAGGGTCGCGGGATGCTCCGGACCCAGCAACTCATCGAACTCGCGCCGAATCTCCTCGAACAGCCCGAGCGCTTTGTCGTAGTTGCCCAACCGTCCTTGCAGCAAGCCGAGGTTGCCCTGCAGAGACACCCGCCGCAGTCGGTCGGACTTCGGCGTGAGCGCAACAGCACGCTCCAGCAACCGTGCCGCCTCGCCAAAGTTGTCCCGCATGATCTCCAGCGTCGCGAGCGAGTTGACCGGTCCTGCGACCAACGGGTGCGAGACCCCAAGAGTCTTCTCCGCCGTCTCAATCGCGGCATTGAGGTCCGCTCGCGCGAGGTCCCACTTCTGGAGACCCAGGTATGCCTGTGCTCGGCCATCGAGAATGCTCCGCAGACGCGAGTCCTCTCCGAGCAGCCGCAGCGCTTCGTTGAAGAGTTCGAGCGACAACTCCTCCTCCTCCCGAGCCGCCGCCACCCATGCGTGAAGGAGTGCCGCGACACCACGGTCGTCGTCCCGGTCGTGACGCTCGGCGATCTCGCTGGCCTTCGTCGCCCAGAACTCCGCCCGGTCAGGCTCGGTGAGGTACGAGGCCAGCAAGGTGACCTGGTTCTCGCAGATGTCGAGTTGGGCTCGCGAGTCCCCTGCAAGGCCGGCGGCGAAGAACGCCTCCTCATACCAGCGCTCGGATCCTCCGTAGTCGCCGGAGATCGTCCCCATGACCCCCAGCGTGTGTGCGACCCGCCCCTGAACGCGGGTGTCGCCGAGCTGCTCTGCTCTCGCGAGCAAGTCCAAACCTTCGCGCTTCACACGGTCTTGCTCTTTCGGGCGGATGTGACCATCCGATTCCGTGTCCAACGCGCGAGCGTGGAACACCTCGTACTCGTCGCGCAGAACGTCATGGACCGAGGCCAAGCTGCGCTCTTCCAAACACTGCTCGGGTTCATCCAGCTCGCCGAGGAGGTTCGAGGGCAGCGGAGTATCCCCACGTCCCAGCCCGATCAGCGTTTGGCCAGTGGCCTGAAGCCGGGATGCGAGCCGCTCCATGCATGCAACGCCCGCATCGAAGTGAGCGGGCGACGCCTCCCGCCGTTCGCACATCTGCGCCCGGGTCTCGAGCCACGCTTCGACATATGCATCCAGCTCTCCGGCCTGAGCTCGCAGCTCCGGCCGCGAGGTCCACCCCTGTGGATGCGGTCGAGACCACGCCAGCTGCATGCGCTCGACTCCGTCGGCGCACTCGGGCTCACTTGCAGGCCACAGGGCAAACGCACCTCCCAGGAGCACGGCACTCGCACCTCCCCACGCTGCCCACCGACGTGGCGGTGAACACAGCGCTCGCAGCAGCGCCGACATCGACCCGAATCTCTTGGAGGGGTCGAGCTGGAGGCCACGCGTGAGTGCGCGCTCGATGTGTGGGGCCACCTCCGTGGGCACTGGGCGGAGGCGCCCTTCCAGGAGTGCGGTCCGCCGATGCGATCGGCTGTCACTGCGATACGGGAGTTCGCCGCACAGAGCCTCGAACAACGACGCGCAGAAGCTGAACTGATCGCTCGCCGGAGTCGCAGCGCCACCATCGAGTTGCTCGGGAGACGCGTATCGAGGCGTCCCTCCAAAACCCCCCAGCGTAGAGACGGATCCCACGTCCACTCCTGACGCAGGAGCGTCGGTGACCGTCGCCAAACCGAAGTCGAGCACCTTGACGATGCCGGCGTCCGAGATCATCGCATTCGATGGTTTGAAATCCCGATGGACGACGCCTCGCGCGTGCGCCGCTGCCAAGCCCTCCCCCGCCTGAACGTAGACGGACAACACGTCCGCCAAACTGTGGGATTCCATCTGCCAACTCCGAAGCGTGACCCCGTCGATATGCTCCATCACGACGAACGGACCATGGGGGCTCTCCCCGATGTCGAACACCTCCGCGACGTTGGGGTGCGAGAGTTTGGCCATGGTTCCGGCCTCGCGACGAAGCAGACACACACCCCGTGTTCCGGCGTCATCGTGCAGCACTTTGATCGCAACCGCCCGGTCCAGGCGCTCATCGTGCGCTCGATACACCGCACCCATACCGCCGCGCCCAATCATCGCCTCGACGACGTACTGGCCCAGCCGTGTGCCGGGAACCAAGACACCATCTGCGGCCCCCCACCCGCCCACGGACGCTTCCGACGGAGGTAGGAGGACTCGGGCGAGTGCGGCAACATATTCCTGACAGCGATCGCACTCGCTCAGGTGTGTCCGCCACCGCCCTGCACTGCCCTGGTCCGTGCCCTCGAGCAGAGCGACGGCTTCGTGGTCCTCCAAGCAGGCCGTCGGCGTTTGTGTGCCCTCTGTGTCCATCGATTCCGCGCGAGTTCGTCGAGCCGACGCTACGAGCCTGAGAACCGTCGCATGATTCGGGCTCGTTTTCTGATGTTGCGGGCGCAGCTCCCCCGAGTTCCGCACCGACGCTCAATCCAGCAGCCGCCGCATGCTGACGTCGAAGTTGCTCTGAATCAGCCGGAAGATACTCGCCAACTCGTCCGCCGAAACGTCGAGGCGCGTGGAGAGCTGAGTCCGAGTCCCGGAAAACAGCCGCTGTCGGAGCGTTGCCAGCCGCCTCGCGGCCGTCGCCCGATGCACACCGCACGCGGCGGCGAGCTGCGGCAGCGTGAGGCCGTCGACGAAACGATACCGAAGCAGCAGCCGCTCCTCCGCGGTGAGTTCATCCACCGTCGTGCCGAACGCGTCTCGAAACGCATCCCGGTAGTGCCGCTTCAAGAAAGCGAGCTCGGGATCGACCGGGGTCAGCCCCTCGCCAGCGGCATCGAGCAGATCGCGTCGCCGGGCGCTGGTCCGCCGGAGACTCAGCGCCTCCCGAGCCGCCACCGCTTTCACCCAAGACGCCAGTGGCCCTTGCCCGGTGTACTGGTCGAGCTTGGTCGAGGGCGGAGCCAGAAGCTTCTCTAGGACACGGGACTTCACGTCCCCCGCCTCGCCATGCTCCAGCCCCAACCGCTTCAGCGCCACGTCGATCTCCGGACCCAGCCGGGTTTCGAACTCTCGCAGTGCGGTTGCATCGCCGAGCACGCAGGCCCGCGCCAACGCGACGTCCTGCGCGTGGGGGCTCTCTTCCGTCACAGCGAGTCCGGAAGATCCCACGACGAGATCGGCTGCGCATCGAGAATCCCCAGCGGGGCGTAGTAGAGGCGGCCGTTGGGGCTGACCGTCACCCGGCCTCGCGCCGGCATCGTCTCGAAGGACTCCGTCACGCCCGTGAACGGCTCGAGGGTGATGACCTCAAAGTCCCGCAAGCTGACGTACAGCAGCCCCGAGAACGCATCGAACGACATGTTGGTCACGTCCTGTCCAACGTTCACAACCTCCGTCGCGGTGTTGGTGATGACGTTGTAGCGGTGGATCGCCCCGCCCAGCGTCGCAACCATGATGTGTGCCTCGGTGAGCGGTGCCGCCGCTGTTACGCGCTGCTCGAACATCGAGATCTGCTGCTGGGTTTCCGTTTCGAGGTCGGCGGTGTGCAGGTTTCCGTTGCCCTCAGCGTTGCCGACGTAGAGCACTCGGTCGATGCCCCAGGTCAGTCCGAACGGTCCCGCATCGGCTCCGGTGTTCCCGAAGGGCCCGGTCGACCCCGTGGCGACCGCAGGAATCACCAGCGGGAGCGGCTGCACCAGGTCGTCCTCAACCAAGCGCGAGACCCCCTGCGGAGGATCGGAGAAGCAGCCGCAGGTCGCACAGCAGATGTACGAGAGCGCGACTTCGCCGATGCCCTCGACGCTCAACGGCGGCGGCGGAACCGTGCCGGACCCCAGCGGCAGCGGAACGGCAGCAGCAGGCGGCGGTGTCAGGGCCTTGAGCACAGCGACCTCGCCCATGTTGAGGTTGGAGACACCCGCCCACTCCGTCACCTCGCCCTCGGGCGTCAGTCGGCGCAAGAAGTCCGTGCCCGAGCGCAGGGTGACCATCCAGGCGGTGCAGTCATCGGCGAACTCGAGGTCGCTGATCTCCGTCGAGAACGGACCGTTGAGCAGGTCGTCGGTCGGCGGCTCACAGTCGATGCTGCGCTCGCACGAACAGAACGTCCCCCAGCAGGAGTTGTCATCGGTACACGCCACCCCAGCGCACGGGGGAAACGGCAGGCACTCGCCTTGGTCGTCGCATGCGGTACCAGGGCCGCAGAGTTGACCACCACACGGGGTGTACTCGCCCGAGAGGACACAGGCGCCCGCCGGGTCCACGCACTCCCCCGAGATGTGGTCGCACACCTGCCCGTCCGCGACGCACGGATCCGGTAGCTGGCCTTGGCACGTGGTCACACACTCCTCATCGACGCAGCGCTCGTTGGGTGCGTTGCAGAAGGTGCAGCCGTCACCGCCGTCGCTGGAGGTGTCGGCCGAGGAGGTCGCGCCCGACGCCGTCGTGAGGGTTGTGGCCTCGGAGGTCACGGACGCGGAGTCGGACGTGCTCTGCGTCCCGCCTTCGGAGCCCGACTCGGTCGCGGTCTCCGTGACCGTCGACCCGGCGCTCGCCGAGGTCGGTATGCCGGTCGCGTCCGAGGACGCATCGCCGCCACAAGAAGCTCCGAGCGAACCGACGAACAGAGCAACAACGCAGAACCCGAAGCGACGCATCGCGGATGACGATATCAGGCCGGGAGGACCTTGCCGGGGTTGAACATCCCAGACGGGTCGAGCGCCGCCTTGATCGCCCGCATCATCGCCAGCTCGCCATCGGTGCGGCTGAAGTGCAGGTGATCGCGCTTGAGCAAGCCAATGCCGTGCTCGGCCGAGACACTGCCGCCGAACTTCTGAACGAGGGCGTAGGTCTCCTCGTCGAAGGCCTTGGCCCGCGAGACGAACGATGCGAGGTCCTCAGCCGGGGGCTTGAGAACGTTGAGGTGCAGGTTGCCGTCCCCGATGTGGCCGAACACCAGCGCCTCTGCGTCGGGCAGCGCCTTGGCGACGGCAGGGCGCCACGCCTGTAAGAACGCCGTGACCGCGGAGATCGGCAACGCGATGTCCGACTTGTGCGGGGTGTGAGCGTGCAACGACTCGCTGATGCCCTCCCGATACTCCCAAAGGTCTTTGGCTTGCGCTGCCGTCGATGCGACGACGGCGTCTTCGATCTCTCCGGCGTCCTGTGCATCGGCGAGGCACAGCGTCAGCCGATCATGCGCCTGCTCATCCGCGTCCTCGCCCACACCTTCGACCTCGATCTCGATCAGGGCGTGCTGAGGACTCGGCTCTGCGAAGGGCCCACGTCCAGCCAGACTCCGATGCTCGAGGACATGCTTCAGGCACGCTTGATCGAAGCACTCGAACGCCTGCAGCGGTAGCTCGCGGCGGGCTCGGCGAAACAGCGACAGCATGTGTTCGTCACTGGGGACCGAACACAGCGCGACGAGCAGCCCTTGCGGGGGCGGGCACAGCCGCATCGTCGCGCCGACAATGATGCCGAGCGTTCCTTCAGCCCCGATGAAGAGCTGCCGAAGGTCGTAGCCGGTGTTGTCCTTCACCAGCGAGCCTCCCAAGTGCAGCAACTCGCCACTGGCCACCACGACGTCCAGGCCGCTCACCCACGCGCGGGTCGAGCCGTAGCGCAGGACCTTCACCCCGCCCGCGTTCGTCGCGATGCTGCCACCTATCTGCGCGCTCCCCTTGGCCGCGAAGTCGACGGGGTAGAGCAGCCCCTGGGCGGCAGCGGCGAGTTGCACCGACTCCACCGTAGCCCCCGCCTCGCACTTGATCGTCTGTGCTGCGGCGTCGAGTTCGAGGACCGCACTCATGCGCTCGAGCGAGAGCACGACCTCGCCCCGCGTCGCCGTTGCGGCTCCGGTCAGCCCCGTCCGTCCGCCTGAGGGCACCACGGCGGCGCCAGCAGCTGCGCAGGCTCGGACCACGCCCTGCACTTGCTCGGTGGTCTTGGGGAGGACGACCGCCTGTGGTGCGACGGGCCAGTCGCCGCGGCAGCGATCGGTGCCGTAGTACCGGAGGTCGTCGGCCTCGTCTCGCACGTGCTCGGCTCCCACGACATCGACGAGGGCTTGGATCAGAGATGCATCCTGTGCCACGGCTGGACTCTACCCGCGCGCACGAAGAAAGGCCGCGGAATCGCTTCCGCGGCCTTGGGTGAGCTCCCGTGAAGGGAGGGTGTTAGAGGCCCGCGGAGGGCGAGCTGGGCTGACGCAGCAGCTGCCGCACCATGCGAACGACCGACTTCACAACGGGGTGACCCTTGATGAAGACGACGCCGATGACGTGCTTGTCGTCGCCGGAGACCATGACTTTGTGGTCGCCGACCTCAACGCGTACGGACGGCTCGTTTGCGATCTGCCGCAACTTGACCGCCTCCATCACGATGGGGCGCCAGTTGTCGTCGCCGACCCACGACACTTGGGAGCCTTGCGGTCCTTGCACCGTCTGGGCGACCGTCTGGGCGACCGGCGGACTGACCGGCGGACTGCTGATGGGCGGAGCCGCAGGGACTGGTGATGCGCCGAATCCCGCTGGAGCGGGCGCCGGAGCGGCACTGGGGGCCACGCTCGGAGCAGGCGCGCCGAGACCCATTGGAGGGGCCGGGGCTGGCGCTGCGGCCGGCATGGGTGCGGGGGCGGACGAGGCGTCGCCCGTCATGTCGAGGACTGCCACGATTCCGTCGTGACGGAGCACGCGCTCGATTCGATTCGTTGCCATGGTGAAGACCTGAGTTCTTGCCGGAGGACGGATGTCGACGGAATCCCCCGCCGACCGCGCTCGTTGTACAAAACCGCCCGGGGCGCGTCAATCACGCTGACTGTCACAGGGGGGATCGAGGTACGCATTCGCCGCGCCCCGATTCGGTCTGAGAGGGGTGTAGGAACGTTGTTCGACGTAGGGCGCCCCGCCCGCAACATCGACCCCGCAACGTCTGCGTGGGCGCCGCGGTCAAGGCATGCGCAGTTCGCGAGGGGTGTTGCGGAGTCGCCCAGGAGCCTATGGTCTGCCGCCTCTCGTGCCCATCCTCGTCCGCTTGATGCTCCTCGCGAGCCTGCTTTTCTCCGGCTGCAATTGCGGCGAGGAGGAGGGTCCGCCACCCGCGCCGATGGCCCCGCCCCAGGTCGGAACCCCCTCCGCGAACCCCGCGGGTGGAGAAGCTGAGGCGCCATGGCCGGCGGACCCACGACAAGTGACCGTTCATGACGCGGGAGATCTCGCCCGTCTGGACCTCGGGATCGTCGAGCATTTGGACCTTGCCCTCTCGAGCCCAGACCGGGTCGGGTTCATCGACGAGGGCAGCCCCGAGGACGGATGTGCCGGTCTCAACCTCGTGAAACTCGCCGGCCAGGCCCCGCGGCTGGTCAGCCTGCGGGTCTCGGGGTGTGCGGGTGCAGTGCAGTCGGGACTCGGCGCGTTCGCACCTCGGCTGACGCAGTTGGAGCTCGCGGACATGCGTATCGATGGCGTCATCGTGGGTCGCCTCGCTCAGCTCGAGAAGCTGGAACAGCTGAGCCTGCGCCGGGTCTCGGCGGGAAGTGAACCGCTCACGCCACTGCGCAAGCTCGACCTCCAAGCGGTGCGATTGTCCGAGCTCCCAAAGGACAGCGAGATTTCGCTCATCCTCGACCTGTGGCCTCGCAAGCTTCGCAGCGTGGTTCTCGAAGGAAGCTGGGCTGGCCACAAGGCCATGCTCACCCTCGCCAAGGCCGACGCGCTCGAACGGCTCGAACTTCGGGACACACGAATCGGCAACTTTTCGCTCAACCAGATCAAGCCGCTGGACAAGCTGCGGGAGGTGGTCTTCTCGGGCAGCACGTTCAACGACAACTCGCCGCTGTACTTTCGCGGGCTGCCGATCAAGTCATTCGAGTGTGACTGCGCCCGGCTGGGTGACTACGGCTTGCGGTCGCTTCGGCACAGCACCGGCATCCGAAAGCTGCTGCTGCGCGGCACCCAGATCACAGGAGAAGGGCTCGAAGCACTCGAAGACCTGAGCGAGCTCGAGACCCTCGTCCTGACCGGTATCGACATCGGTCCCAAGGGACTCGAGGCGCTCTCCAAGTTCCCCAAGCTGCGGAAGCTCCAGCTCTCGGGCGAGCTCGAGCACCCGGCCATGGAGAAGCTCTCCCTCCTCACGGGCCTCGAAGCGCTGGTGCTCGACTACCCCCGACTCGACGACCGTGCGATGCCGGAGCTTGCGGCGCTGACCCGCTTGCAGACGCTCGACCTGGGCAACACCGACGTCTCCGACGATGGGCTCGCATCGCTCTCGGCGTTGGCCAACCTCGACGCATTGCATCTGCACCACACCCGCGTGACCAACCGGGGGCTCGCGTCGCTCTCGCCCCTCACCTCGCTGCGCGTGCTCGAGCTCGATCACACCGACGTCGTCGACGCGGGCATCGAGCACCTCGCACCGCTGACGAGCCTCGAGGTTCTACGCCTGGATCACACCTTGGTCACCGACGGGGCGATCGAGCACATCGTGAAGCTCCGAGCGCTGCGCCGGCTCAACCTCAGCCACACGGTCGTCACCCGCAACGGAATCGCTCCGCTGAGCGGGCTGCCAGAGCTCGAAACGCTCGGCCTCGACGGCACCCGCGCGCGCGCGCCATGAGCCTACGCTCCCGGCTCTTTCAAGGCTTGCCGCCAGGCCTCGACACCACCTCGGAGGTTGCGGAGTTCCCAGGCCACTCTTCGGTCCGCGGACACCAAGCCCACGATCCGAACACCCTCTGTTTGGCGACCAGCTCGACGCCATCCACTCCGCCAACGTAGAAGCGTTTCCGCCCGAACGACGATTCGTTCGGCGCGCAGCAGCCCTCAGCCGCGGTTCATCCCCTCCGACTTGCGCCCCGCGCGGAATCCGTCGCACCGTCGTCCATGTCCTGGAGTCGAGAGCTCGGAATACTCGTGGCCTGCACGGCGGCCTGTTCGACGCCGACTTCGGTGGTGGCGCCATCGTCCGAACCGGGCCCCATCAGTGTGCCCACGACCGAGGCTGACCACGACGCGCTGCCGCTGGCGCTCCCAGGATTTCTCGCGGAAGGGTTGGCCTGGGACGCAGAGCGGAACCGGCTCCTGGTGGGCGGTATCGTCGGCCAGCAAATCGTCGCGGTCAGCGTTCCCTCGGGCAACGCAGATCCGTTCGCTCGGCCCCCGCGACCTTGGTCGGTCTTCGGTCTCAAGCTCGACGATCGGCACGGGGTCGTTTGGGCCGCATGTTCGGCGGTCCCTCAGGGACAGTCTCTTCCAAGCCCGGTCGGTCCCGCCGCACTTGTCGCCTTCTCCTTGCACGACGGGACGGTCGTCGCCGAACACGCCCTCGAAGACGACCATGAGCACCTGTTCGGAGATCTGGCCGTAGGGCGCGACGGGACCATCTTCGTCACCGACACCCTCGGCGGTGGAATCTACGCCGCCTCGTGGGGCGTACCTGGGCTTCGCGAAGTGGTTCCGCCCGAGACGTTTCGCTCCGTGCAGGGCATTGTGGTGGTCGACGCCTCCACGCTCATCGTCGCGGACTACCCCACCGGTCTCGTACGGATCGAGCTCGACGAGCATCACGCCTCGCAGGAGCTCGAGGTGCTGAAAACGCCAACGAACGTAGACCTGCGAGGGATCGACGGGCTCGTACGCCGCGGACAGTCGCTGGCCGGGATTCAGAACGGGGCCCAACCACCGCGCGTGATCCGGCTCGAACTCTCGGCGGACGCACGGTCGATCGAATCCGGAAACGTCCTCATTGTCCCCGATCCGCAGGCCGGCGAACCGACACTGGCGACGTTTGTGAACGACTCCTTGTGGGTGATGCAGACCGATCTCTGGGATCGGGTGTTCGACGGAGACGGGCGACCGAGGGAAGACGTAGAGGTCGTCGCGCCGACCGTGGTTCGTATTCCCTGGGAACCAAGCCAGCCCCAAGCAGCGCCTCAGACACGACGGCCAAGCCCGCCCAGCTAGGCCGCCGAGCACCCGCCGACGGATTCGTAGCCGGGCGCGGGCGAGGTCTCGAAGAACGGCACGCAGACCTGCGCGTCGTCATCGCAAGTCTGGTCTGGGTCATCCTCGCCGAGGTCGCAGATCCGACTGCAGCACCCCGCCGACTCCGTGCAGCCAGGGACCGCAGCAGCGGAGGCGCAGAACAACCCCGCGTCGCACTTGTTGAACGCGAGACACGGATCGCCGTAGCCCCCGGTGTTGGGTGAGGCATCGACGGCACAGACGAATCGGCCGCCGGCCCCGCCTTGGGGGATACATAGCTGCCCGTCGTCACATCCGTTTCCCAGTGGGTTGCAGCTCGAAAGGCAGATCGGCAACGCGCCGCTGTTGTAGACGGCGCAGACGGTCTCTTCAGGACACACACCCGCGGCCGCAGCTCCTTCGCACAAGCTCGTGCACACCCCCTGCGTCTCGGCCGCTGGCACACCCCAGCAGATCAACCCCACATCGCAGTCATCCACCCCGGCCACCGGCCCTTCGGGCGCCACGCACGGCTCCCCGAGCTGCCTCGGCTCGACTGGGAGCGGCGAGCAGCGCAAGCCGTTCCACGTCTGATCGCCATCGGAGGAGTACGGCACGCACTTTTGTTCGCCGGGACAGTCCTGCTCGAACACATCGCACTCCGCTCCCGATGCTCCGGGCTCGCTCGGGTCTTCACCGTCGTCGGGGGAGCTCGACTCGTCTCCGAGCCACGAGTCGGTCTCCTGCAGACCGCTGCTCCCGGAGTCGGTCTCGTCCAACGGTGTCTCCAGGGTGCAAGCCGCCAAGAGAAACGTAGCGGCGACGGAGTTGGCGGGCTTCATGGAGACACCGCAACGAGCGAAGCAGCTCTGCCTTACACCACGCGCGCATCGGCTCCCCTCGCTTGCCGGAGGAACAGGAGGGCGGCCTGCCTCCGGGCAGGATACCCGGTCGCCCCTCCGGTGCGTTAGCGCGAGTCCGAGGTCTGCTCGGGCTTCCGCGTCGCGGACCACTGCACCATCGAACCCATGCTCGCATGGTGCTGGAACACGAATTCCCGGCGCTCGCTCAACGCCCCAAACAGCGGCACGCCGCCGCCCAAGAGCACCGGAACCAAGGTCACGATGAGTTCGTCGACCCGACCGATTTCGAGCGCGGCCTGGACCATCGCGCCGCCGTCCACGTACACGTCCCGCCCCCCCGCGGCCTCCAGCGCGGAATCCAAGACAGCGTCCATCGTCCCCGACACGGCGCGCACAGTGGGGATGTCTGACTCGAGCTCCCGATGGGTCGCCACGAGGACGGGCGTGTCTCCGTAGGGCCACCCCTCCCCCATCGAGCGCACGACGTCATAGGTTCGGCGGCCCATCAACATCGCGCCGACCTCAGCCATGAACGCTTCGAAGTCCAGCGCCCCATCCACGGAGGGTGCGGCGTCGGTGGGAAGCCAGGAGAGGTCATCGCCCGGCCCGGCGATGAAACCGTCCAGAGACGATGCGATGTAGACGCGCATTTTTCCCACGGGGTTTCGTTCTCGGGCTCAAGGTGTGGCGAGCGCGGCCACTTCTTCGTCGGTCAGCGCGCGAGAGTACACGCGGAGTTCGTCGATACGGCCGACAAAAGGATGCGCTGGCGATCCACCGTCGAGGTCCACGCCGATGAGGAAGTCCTGCATCCCGTACCCGGAAGCGATGGCGGGCCCCGTCACCCCCAGCGTGCCGTCGACATATACCCGAGCCCCCTCCATGCTCGATGTCACGGCGACGTGCATCCAGTCACCGATCACCGCGGAGTCGTTGATGCACTCTTGGTTCTCGAGCGACCCGTAGCAGAAGAAGACCTCGTCGGTCGGACCCAGCCCATTGAACCCGAACTGGTACGCGTTCCCGGTACCGGCCCCCAACGGGATGCCAGCGGCCGATAACAACACGCCATCGGGTAGGGGCTCGACCTGAAACCACGCGGCGAGCGTGACTTCCTCGAGGAAGAACGCCGGATCAGCGGGCACCACGAGGGACTGCATTCCGTCAAACTCGCAGGATTGTCCGACCACGCCTGGACCAGAGGAAGGGCAGTTCATGCAGACTCCGTCGTTTCCGTTTCCGGTGGCGTCGACGCCGATCGCCTGCCCCTGGTCGTCGCACGAAAACCACGCCACCAGGTCGGGGTTGGGCGGTTGACCCGTCGAGGAACTCTCCGCGGACCCGGTCGTCGACATGTCGCGCTCGCCGGTCGTCGAGCTGCCTTCGGTTCCAGTCGTGCTCGACCCACTGCTCGAGCTCTCGAGCGGAGGCAAGGACGTCGAGGACGACGTCGACTCCGTCGTGGGCTCGAGCGTCGAGGTTCCATCCTCGAGCGGGACGCACTCCCCCCCAACGCCCCCAGCGGAGTGGGCCCCAAAGCGCATGCCCGAAGCGCACGCATCATCGACAAACGCACACGCGCCGCCGATGCAGCTCCCCTGTGGGCACTGCTCGTCGTCGCTGCACTGATACGCCGCCAACGAGCACGCGGACACCGACAGCAGCATCAGCGCAGCAGCGGCCACGCCCCCGACATGCCCCTCCCCCACGGCTCAAATTGTACTCCCATTTGCATTTTACCAATTTGATAGTAAAATGGTGAACAGTGCCGCTGGAGGTTCAGCTCGACTACGACCGCGGGGTCCCGATCTACCGACAGATCATCGATGCGGTCCTGTCTGCGTTGTCCACGGGCTCGCTTTCGCTCGGGGAACAGCTCCCCACGATTCACGAGCTCGCTCGGCGAATCGACGTCAATCCGAACACCGTCGCCCGTGCGTATCGAGACCTCGAGCGGGGCGGGCACCTCGTGTCGAAGAGAGGTCGTGGCACCTTCCCCGCTCCGCGAGCCCCCGACCCCGTCGATGCCCGTGCGGCCCTTCGCGAGATCTATGATCGAGCGATCGCCGACGCCTCTCGCCACAAGATTAGCGCCCAGGATTTGGTCGCGTACTTTCAGGAGACTCTCGATGACTCGTCCAGCCCGACCCGGTAGTCGCGCCATCCTCCGCGCTTCGTTCCGCACGCTCCGCGCCAACCCGCGGCTGCTGTGGTTTCCGTTCATCACGCTGATCGGGGCGGTGTTTGCCGTTGGCTTCGGTGCCACGCTCGCGTGGGTGTCCTCGCAGATCGCCGCGGACCCCACGGTCGATCTGGGTCCGTGGACATTGCTTTTCACAAGCGAACCTCCCGACGGACACGAGGTCGCGGCTCGAGGTGTGGCCGCCGGCGGTTTTCTCACCGCGGTGCTGCTGCAGCTGTGGTCGTTGATCTGCGCGGTCAGTCTCAGTCGGGCCACGATGGATGCACTGGCCGAACGCGAGTGGACCGTCCGTGGGTCGACGAGGGCCGCCACGAGCAGGCTCACCGCCATTGCGACCGTCGCCATCGCACAGGCGGGCGTCGGTCGCCTGCTTGGAAAACGCAAGCAGAAGAACACCGCCAAGGGCTTCCTGGGCAGCATGATCGGTCGCTTCACCACCAGCGTGCTCGAGATGGCGTGGTGGGCGGTGACCTACCTGGTCGTGCCCGTACTGGCGAAGGAGAAGTGCAACGGCATCAGTGCGCTACGCCGCTCCGGCAAGCTGTTCAAGAAGACCTGGAAGGAGGCCTTCATCGGCCGCCTCGCGCTCGGCTGGGTCTGGGCCGGCTTTGGTGCGCTGGCCATCCTTCCGTTTGCGGCATGCATCGCACTGGGCGTTGCAGACCCCCGCTGGCTGCTCGGCGCGTTCATTGCCCCTGTGTCCGTCGCGCTGTTCGGCGTCGTCGTCGTGCGCACGCTCGACATGATCTACCGGACCGCGCTGTACGTCTTCGCGACCGAGGGGGTCGTGCCCGAGCCGTTCGTGGGGCCGGAGCTTCACGACGTCTTCGTCGTGGCCGAGCGCTAGCTGGGACGTCGGACACCAGTCCGCGCAAACAACTCGGGGTTGGGCCGCTAACCGGGTGTTTCCGAGTCCGTCTTGGACTCCATATCACCGAGCTGAGCGCCCGCGCCGAGCAACGCCCCACCAATGCATGAGGCGGTGATGACGATCGTGTCGGCGTCCTCGGGAAAGAGGCTGTCTGCCACAAAGCCCACGTCCCACACGTAGTAGACCGCCGTCCCCAACAGGGCTCCGACCAACGCACCCAACGCGAAGCCTCCGGCGATGCGTCCGGCTTGGCCGATGCGAGCGGCCAGCGCCTCAACCCGAGGGTTGTCTCCGACCGATGCCAGCCGCACGGTAAAGGTGAACACAGCCCACGTGAGCACGAGTGCTGGTGGAAGGACCCAACCCGCCAGCCGAGCCGAGTCGCCGTTGCTCATGCCGAATCCCTCCATCGCCACAATGGCGACGACGATCGACGTCCCGTAGATCGACAACGCGAACCCCCAAGGGCTCTTCGTCCATCGCCGAAACAGCAACGTGGCGGGCGCGATGGTGACCCACGGTCCAAACCACCCGATCAGCACTTCGGCCCCCATGAAGGACAGACACGCGAGCAAGAACAAGGCGGAGAGGACGTAGTTCATCGCGGTCCAGCAGGGTGAGGATCGCACGGCGGGCACCGGGCAGGAAGCTGCGGTGCCGCATGGGGACGCCCAGGATCTCAGTACGGCAGGCCAGGGATCTGAAGGTCCACCGAGTACAGGGCGTTGCCCGCTTCGGGGTTGCCTGCGGTGATGTACAGCGTCTGCATGTCGTCGCCGCCAAAGGCCGCGTTGGTGACCTGCGGCGCGACGTCGATCTGCCCCAAGTCCTCGGCGGTCGGTGAGAGCACGGCGACACGGCCCTGACTGTGCACGGTCACGTAGAGGTTGCCCGCGCAGTCCACCGCCATCCCGTCGCCACCGCTGACACTGCCAAACGAGGTACCGGGCGTGGCCACGGTGCCGTCGGCCATCACGTCGTACCGCATCATGCCGCCCAGGTGCGTCACGTACAGCGCGTCCTCGGCGGGAGAGAGAGAAACGCCGTTGGGCTGCCCGAGTCCGGACTCGAACAACTCGACCGTGCCATCCGGCGCCACACGATAGACCCCAGTGACCGGCTGTGGGTTGGGGTCGGGGGCTTGGTAGTCCGGGTCGGTGAAGTAGATCGTGCCGTCGGAGCGAACGGTCAGGTCGTTGGGCGAGTTGAAACGCTGGCCCTCGAACGAATCCGCGATCGGTGTCCGCGTCCCGGCGTCCAGGTCGAACGCTGAGATCGCGCCCGCCTGGTGCTCGGCCGCAACGAGTCCCCCGTCGACTCCGATCGCCAAGCCGTTGGTCCCGCTCTGTGCGAACGCAACGACCAGACCAGCGCCGTCGTAGCGCAGAAGGTTTGCCGGCGGAGGCTGCTGGGAAGACCAGAAGTGCGACAGATGGAGGGCACCGTTCCACCACACCGGACCCTCCAGTAGCCCGCCGCTCCCTTCAGCGGTCGAGGTGTTGTCGAACGCCTCGGCGACCACGTTTGCACGGGGCAAGGGCGTGTCCGCGAACGGACCCTCCGGGCACCCCTCGAGCAGCTCACCACCGGTCCTGTCTCCATCGGACGAGTCCGTTTCGCTGCCCGTGGGGTCCGTGGTCGCGACGGTCGGATCCGTCGCGGTATCACTTTCGTTCTCTCCCGAGCTCCCTGCGCTTGCCGATGTCGGCGTTCCGGTTTGGTTCCCGCCGCTGGACCCCTCGGGACTCCCCGTGACCGGCGCTCCCGAGCCCGAGGTCGTCGCAGCGTCGGTGTTGGCCGAGAACGTGCCGTCGTCGCTGCAGGCAAAGAGGAAGCTCAAGGTAAGCATCGAAACCGTCGTACGCACCAGTCGCCTCGATCCCGGTTCTAGCTAGAGCACATCTCATAACCTCGCCACGACGTCTCGCTGGTCTTTGGGCCCGATGGCGTCGTCGCGAAACTTTGCAGTACCCCGGTACAGCGGCGGCTCCGCTCCTAGCCACCGGCCCCAAGTCCTTCGCGAGCCACCGCGTCGAGGTTATGAGATGTGCTCTAGCATGCCCGCACCCCCCGCCCCTTGGACGAGGGACGCGCGAGGTCTCCTACAAGATGCGTGAGCCGAGCGCAGAGGCGATGAGGCCCACCGCAAGCTCCGCCGTCTTGTTGGCGTCGTCGAGCGCCGGGTTGACCTCCACCATCTCCATGCTGCTCAGTCGCTCGGTCTCGGCGATGATCTCGAGCGCCAGGTGAGCCTCGCGATAGGTGAGTCCGCCGAGCTTGGGTGTGCCCGTGCCCGGAGCGACCCGCGGGTCAACCGAGTCGATGTCGAAGCTGCAGTGCAGCATGTCCGAGCCGTCGAGCGCGTACTCCAGTGCCTCTTCCACGATCGTCGCCATCCCCCGGCGATCGATGTCCGCCATCGTGTATGTCCGGATGCCGGACTCCTTGAGCAGGCGGCGCTCCGTCGCGTCGATGTCCCGCAACCCGATCTGGCAGAAGCGTTGTGGGTCGAGCTTGGCACCGGGATAGGAGATGTCGGTCAGCGCCGGCGGTCCCTGGCCCAGCAAACACGAGACGGGCATGCCGTGGATGTTTCCGCTGGGCGACGTGTCGGGACGGTTGATGTCACCGTGCGCGTCGAACCAGATCACCCCGAGCTTGGGTGGGCCCTCGGGTTTCGTCTTTGCCCGGCGATGCTGCTCGGCTGCAAGACCCGAGAGCGTTCCGATCGCGATCGAGTGGTCGCCTCCCAAAATCAGCGGAAACCCGCTGTCCTCGAACATGCCGGGAATGGCATCCGCGAGCTCCGTGCACGTCGAGGCGATCAGCGGGAGAAACTTCGCCTTCGCGTCGACCTGAGGCCGAGTTTCGGGAGCCGGAATGACCAGGTCCCCGAGGTCGCGGACCTCATAGTCGAGCCCGCGCAACCTGCGATGCAGGCCCGCGATCCGGATCGCAGCCGACCCCATGCCGACACCACGTCGGCCTGCGCCGTGGTCCATGGGAACACCGATCACGTGAATGGTCTTGTTGTTCGACATGCTGCTCGAAGGGAGGATCCTGTCCCGGACTTCCCATCGTACGCAACCGCGAAAAGCGACTCACGAGGCCTCGAGAGCGGCTTGCAAGTGGCGGCGAGGGCCGGGGGATGTCAGGTGGACCCGCGAGCCCAGGCCAGGATGACACCGCGTGCACGGATTGGATTCGGGCCCCACCCGTTGGCTACGAGCGCAGGGCGTCAATCAGGTGTGTGATCGCGTCCGTGGCGGTGAAGATGCCCACCACGTTGCCACCCTCGGCGACGATGGCTGAGCCCAGTCGCCCATCTCGCATCTTCTCGAGGACACCAACCATCGGCGCGTCCGGAGCCACGACGTACGGCTGGTCCGTCATCGCGTCGGGGACCGAGACCATCGACATGCTCAGCATCGGGAACACCTCGAGCTTCCCCAGGTCACGTTCGCTCAGCAGGCCCACGATCTTGCCGCCGTCGGTCACCGGGAGGTGGCGAATGCCATGCTCCTCCATCATCCGACGCGCAGTCGGGAGCGTGTTCTCCATGTCGATCGCATGGACGTTCTTGGTCATGTACGCGCTGACGGTTTGGTCGTTGTCGGTCATCGGAGCCCTCTGACCAGACTGTACGGGTGGGGACGACCGGGCTTCCGGCAACAGTTGCGCTCATCATCCAGGCTCTACGAACCGAGCGGGCTCAACCCGGCGGGTTGCAGGTGACGTTCTGCAGCTGCCCGCCGGTCATGTCGGAGTACGTGTATGCCCCGTTGAGCGTATCGAACTCGGTGATCGAAGAATCCGCAGGGTCCACGCGGTAAGCCAGGTTGCTGAGCCGTCGGACCACCCAGACCATGCCGTCCACGTCGACAGCGATTCCTCGTGGGATGGTGCCGTCCGCGGCTGGCAAGTCGATCGTCTCGCCGATGGTCATCGTATCGCGGTCGATCCAGACCAGATCGTTGCCATCCGAAACCCACATGCGGCCCACGTTGTCCTCCGCGATCCCGGTACTCGCATCGAGCGGGACTTCGTCCCACACATCCATGAGCGGATCGTATCGGCGGACCGGCCAGGTAAGCCACGGGCGCCCCTGCGTGTCGACTGTGATCCCATACGGGTTCGAGCCCGGGACGTCGACCACAGTGACATCTAGGGTCTCGAAGGCGACGCGTGCAAGCCTGCTGTTCTGCCATCCGGAGAACCAGAAGTTGCCCTCGCTGTCGACAGCGCCGCCGTAGGCTCCGCGGCTGTTGTTGCACGCAAACTCATCCTCTGACAGGTGGACGGATTCTTCGACCACCCCGGTGTCGCCATCGAGCCGGTGCACCCAGACTCCGTCGCTTCCGCACTCTCCGAGCGTCCCTTGGTCTCCGGTGACCGTCCAGATTTTCTGTTGCTCGTATTCGCAGTCGCGGTTGAGCTGCCCCTGCGTCCATGCGACAGGGCGCTGCACCGTCATGTCCGGGAACGGCGTCCACCAAGCAAAGCAATCGTCGTCCTCGAACGCCAGCACATCGTCCGCGCCGGTCGAGGTCTGAAGGCCGGGCACCCCGTTGCGCATGGGGTCGCACAGTTCGGGCCGGGCCCAGATCTTGACGAGCCCCGGCTTGTCACGGTTCTGGACCACAACAGCCTTTCCATCCACGCTCACGCTGGTGCGAGAGGGGTTTCCATCCCCGTCCGGATGCGTGGGGTACCGGCCTTCTTCCGCCATGGTGCGGGTGTTGATTTTGGAAACGGTCGACTCCGGAGCATTGGCCGCCCACAGGTAGCTGTAGTCGGTCGAGCCGCAGCCGCACTCCGACACGCCTTCCGTCTCCTGTTCTGTCCCGACATCGAACTTCGGATCGGGACCGGTCGAGTCGAGGCCAGGTGTCGAGTCCGTTCCGCGCGTCGACGCGTCGGCATCTTCTGTTCCGCCAGCGACCGTGTCCTCGGTCTCGCCGAGAGTCACGATGCCGTCATCGGAGTCCGCGGCATCGCCGGGTACGGGTTCCGACGAGCACCGAACGAAGCTCGCCAGCATCAACGACGTCCCCACGACATTCACCCCCGTCCTCAGGCTCGCGGTTCGAAGGTCTCTATCGATGCCGGTCATGGGCTGTTTCTCCAACACCCCAACGCTACGAGGGCAGCGACGTTGCAGGTATCGGTAAGACTTCCGATTCTTGTCTCGTACAGCATCGCGCGATTCACCCCATCGGACCGACGTACGCGTCCGAAACCACGACATTGTCGATGTACAGGACGAGGTCTTGCGGCGCCGTGTCGGTGCCTCCGTGATAGACGTTCATCCACACCTCCTCGATGCGGAGCGTGTCCACGTCACGCCAGCGCCAATCGGTCTTTTCCTCGACCAGGCGTCCGTCGACCCAGGCGCGGATGATGCCGTCGTTCTGCCCCGGCGTGTTGAGCTGCACATACTGCTCCACCGCATACCAACGGTTCTTGTCCAAGACGCCGCCGCAGTGGTCGAGGTAGAACTCCGTGTCACCGTACTGCCCTTCCATGTCCGCGTGGTACACGTAGTTTCCGATCGAGACATGTCCCTCGAACGGGTTGCCTGGGGGCGGTGACACTGCGTATTGCCCGCGCGCCGACCATCCGTCCGTGCCGTCAACCGGGCGCCCGCCCCACCCCGCGACCCCGTAGGTTCCCGCGGTCCCCGGTAGCTTGCCACCGAAGCTCGGCTGCCAACTGTCGGCAAATCGTAGGTAGTAGCGAAGATAGATAGCCTCAGGCTCCGCGCCCTGCTCTTCCATGAAGCGATGGCGGAGGTTCAGGCCTCCGTTCTCTCCAGCGGGCACGGTGACTTTCAACGCCCGACCCGAGAGCGCCTCGAATCCTTCCTCGGCGTCGATGAGTGCCAAGTTGCTGGCGTCGCTCCCCGCGGACCAGACCGCGCCCCAGTTGTCCTCTTCGAACGTGCTGGCAAACACCACCGCAGCGTCGGCCTCGATCCCCGCATCGGCGTCATACTCCGCCGCGATCCCCAACTCGGCCGCGGGGGCTGCGGTGAGCGGCCCAGCAGCGGCTTCGAACACGCCAACATCAAACGTGCCCCCGCCAAACTCCTCGACGGAGGTCAGCTGGAGCGTGGCCGACTCGACCGACCCGACCGCCACGTCCGAGAGATCGAAGCGGAGCAACGCGGGCTCCTGATCGACGATGCGCAGGGTCGGCTCCTGGCCCGAAGCTTGGTACGTGCTCTCCCGCAACGACGTGTCCGCCGATGGGCTCAACATCATCGGGCCGCCGCCTGTCTCGAGGACCAGCACGGGGTGGCTGGAGGCATCGGCGTGTTCGCGGCTCGCGAACTCGAAGGGCCCTCCACCGGAGATCCGACGCAGAAAGAACCCGCGGTTGGTGTTCTCGTCATCGACCCACCGCTGGACAAGCGCCGTCACGTCGAAGGAGGCGGTCTCGGGCGTGTCGTCATCGGTCAGCGTCGCGGTGGCGTAGGCGGCCTCTCCCTGCTCGACGCCGGTTGCGTCCAGCCAGTCACCGAGGAAGTTGCGCCACGGCAGGCCCGCCGCGCGGTTGTAGAAGTCGCGCGTGGCCCCGTCGTCCTCTTCATCCAGGCCTTCAGCCCAGGTCAGGCACGCAGTCAGGTCCACAGGATCGGCGCCGTCTCCGGGCTCGCCGTCAGTGTCCTCGCCGGTCTCCGTGCCGCGACCGGTCGTATCGTCTCCACCGCTGCCGTCCACCGAGTTCGTGCTGCCCTCGGTTCCCGCTGTGACGCCACCGCTGCTTGGACCGGCGCCCGAGCTCATCGACACGCCAGCATCGGTCTCGGCGACAGAATCCTCCCCGCCCTGGTCTGAGCACCCGCTCGGTCCGAGAACGAGCAGCCCCACGACCCAACAACTCGAAATTCCCCCACGCACGATGGAAGCGTAGGCGGCCGGATCGAGGCGGAACATCGGCAGTTCTTCCGATATCGGCTTGCTGCGAAACGACCTCCGGGAGAGCAGCCGTATCCGGCACGACACCGCGAAGTTCGAGCCGCCGGCCGGGTGACAGGTCGCCGACGTCGCAATCCCCCTCTACACTGCGGCCATGCCAGCGGCTCAACTCCGCGTCACGGGCCGAGTCCACGGCGTGTCCTATCGCGCGTCCACTCGCGCCGTCGCCCGCGAGCTCGAACTGCTCGGCTGGGTGCGCAACGAGACCGATGGCGGCGTGATCGTGTGGGCGCAGGGTCCGCAGGTCGACGTCGAGAGGCTGATCAGCTGGTGCGAGAAGGGCCCGCAGTACGCATCGGTGAAGGCCGTGGAAGCGACGTGGGTCGAGGAAGACGCCGGGTTGAATGGGTTCGAGGTCCGGCGCTGAAGCGGGCCCAGGACCAAGTCGGAGCGCGGAGAGCGGAGCCCATGCGATGGCTCGTAGCCCGACCGACCGGCTCGTGTAGCAAAGCCCAACGACCGCCAAGAAAAGCGCATCCCTCCTGATCGAAGTCGCGCACGTGGGCACTATCAGGGACGACCATGACTCTCACTCGACTTGGCCTTCTATCTCTATTCCTTTCCGGCGTCGCTGCCCTCGCGTCCCCAAACCTCGCACACGCAGAAGGCGAAGCCTGTGAGCGCGACTCGGAGTGTGGGGGGAGCGAGCTTTGTCATGAGGCGATCTGTACCGCTTCCGACGAGCCGGGGTACGCGTGCGGAGAAGAGGCGCCACACTGCCAAGAGTGGGACACCTGTGTCGACGGCACCTGCAAGCGGCACGATATCACCTGCCGAGATGCCACCGGAGTCTGCTTCGCGAGCGACACCGTCGGCGAGTGCCGATGCGTGAACGCGCCTGGCATCGAATGGACTGGGCCCCTCGAGGGCATCCCTGTCGACACATGCTTTTCTCGGCTTGCCGAAACCTGCCCAGATGAGGTTCCACCGCCACAGTGCGAATCAGATGAACTGCTCGCCCGGTGCGAGGCCTACGTCGCCATCGAGCATCAGCTGACCGAGACCTGCCGTGGCTACGTCGACGAAGATGCCTTTGCCGTCAACCTCGACATCGAGCAGTGCTGCAACGAAGACTCCGAGCCGGGAATCGCCGCGTGGCACACGTGCGTCCTCGGCCTCGAGGCGGACGACTGCGCTGGTGAGGACGCGTGCGACCCACAGGAGCCAGGCGGAGGGTCGGGCATCGGTCAGCCCGTCGACGGTAGCCACGATGGTGCGGGACAGACGGACGACGACGGCGCCGGATGCCGCGTGGGGGCTCCCGGAGCGTTCGCGCCTCTGCTGCTGTTGGGGGCCCTGGGTTTCAGGAGGCGTCGTTGAGGCAAGCCCCCGCCGCCGCCCCCCAGGGCCTACGGTTTGGTTTTCCCGCCCTCGACGAACGGCTTGTACACGGCGCGCCTCTTAGTGCCCTTCTTCACGAGCGACTTGGCGTGGGCGAGTTCTTCGTCGATGAGGGCCTCGGACACATCGAGGGGCTGCGCGCCGCTGAGGAAGCGACCGTTGATGTAGAAGGCCCGGATGCCCCATGCGCCGAGCGTGGAGGCCTGCTTCTGCTCCTTCAGGATCCGCTTCTTGAGCGCGGCGCTCTTCAGGTCACGCTTGAACCGCTTCACGTCGAGGTCGAGCTCGCTGGTGTACCCCTCGATGGTCTCGTCGGTGAGCGCGCGCGGGTCTTCATAGAGCATCTCGTGCAGTTCCCAGAACTTGCGTTGCATGCCCCCGGCCTCGGCCGCGAGTGCGGCGGGCATGGCCGATTGTGCATCGGCAGCGGGTTGTGCTTCATGACAACGCGAAGGTTCTTGCCGTAGTGCTGGCGCAGCTCCGCGACCGAGCCTTGAAGCCGCCCGATGTCGGCGCTCTGTGAGTCGAGGGTGTGCTCGATACTGGTGAGCCGCGTGGAGGTGAGAGAAGGCTCTTCAGGTCCTTGCGCAGCCACCTCATCTGCCCTCTGGTTGCCGAGCGTCTCGATGAGTTCCTGCTGTTGCCCCGAAAGGGTGTCGAGCCTGGCGTTGATCGCATCGGGTTCGGCCTCGATGAGGCGTACATCAACCGAGCATCGGAGGCAGAGGCAGAGGCAGCTGACCCCGCAGCGCGTCCACATCCGCAGCTTCGACGACCTTGACGACGATCAGTTCACCAGGTTCGGTCGGCAGCGGAGGCATGCTCAAGCCCACAGAAACACCGCGGTGTGGATCAGCCCGAGTCCGATCGAGAACAGCCTTCGCTTCCACATCGTCTCCTCGCCCTTCGCGGCCACGTATCCGCCAAACGGAGCGTCACCCGTGGTCGGAGGTGCGATGGATACAGGTCCGAAAACCAGATCCAGGACTCCGAATGCAGCGACGGAGGAAACCGCCACGATGAGGTAGGGGAAGGCTCGGAACTCACTCAGCTGCGCCACCCACTCGGGGGAGGTGAGCCTCAGAGCCCACAGCGCGACAATGCCCAGTCCTCCCAACACGGCGTAGCCCACAGCGCGTGTTGTGGCGGAGGGACGGTCTGCACCATTCATCCTTCGCGTGATCCCGTCGGCGGCGAGCGTTGGCAGCGACGACACCGGTGACGGTACATGTTGGCTGAGCGGATCCTTGGCTCCCCGCTCGACCTCCAGCTCCCCTCCGAACGGCTTGTGCTTCCTGCGAGCCATCCCCAGAGCCTACGCGAGGAGGACCTGCCCGCCCACACTCCGTGCCTGCCCCCGCACACTATCCAACCACGCAATCCCCTTCCCGACCGCCGCCTGCATCTCGCACCCGTCCGCGAGCCCGCATGCAATCGCAGCCGCCAGCGCACACCCAGTGCCGCGCGGGTCCGGCCCGTCGATGCGCGGACGCGAGAACACCCGCACGCCTCCGCGCGTCCAAAGGGTGTCGGAGACCTGGTCCCCACTATCGTGCCCGCCCTTGCGCAGCACCCCCGCGGCACCGTGGATCTCCAGCCAGCCCTCCGGGTCCGCTCCACCGACCAGCGCGTCGTACTCCTTGCGGTTCGGGGTCACCAGAGCACCATCCATCAGGACCAACAGTGCTTCTGGACTGGCCGCCATCGAACCTCCGATGCTTGCGCTCAACACGGGGTCCACCACCTTCGGCGCATCCACCCGCTCGAGCGCCTCGGCGACGATCGACGCCACGGCGGCCGGCACAAGTCCGACCTTCACCACGGCGGGCGTCGGCGCGCGTTTGAACTGAAACTCCAGCGAGGAGGCATTCATCGGACCGGCCACCGCCTTCTTGCCGTCCCCTTGCTGCGTCAGGGCCGTGACCACCACGTGCACCGGACGCTTGGGCGCGACCGCATGTACCGTCGCCGCGTCTCGAAGCACCCCGCCTCCGCCGCTGGGGTCCAACCCGCCGACGACCCACACTGCCCCGTCACCCATCGCCGCGCAGGATCTCCACGCTCACGATCTTATCGTGCGGGAGAACTTCGTCCAGCACGTCCAGCCCGTCGGTCACGCGCCCAAGGATCGTGTATCGCGCATCGAGTCGCGGCTCGCGGGCCTGAGCGATGAAGAACTGCGATCCGCCGGTGTCCTTTCCGGCCAGGGCCATGCCGACAACGCCGCGTTCGTATTTCTGCTGACTCCACTCGCACGGAACCAGAAATCCGGGACCACCGTAGCCGTCACCTCTTGGGTCACCGCCTTGAATGACGAAGCCGGGCACGACGCGATGAAACGTCAGCCCATCGTAGAAGCCGCTGGCGGCCAGAGAGGCGACCGTGGCCTGATTGACGGCCGCGGGCCCCTCGTAGGCAATGGTCATCGCGCCCGCCGAGGTGGTGACGCGCAAACCGGTGACATCGCCATACTCCGCGAGGCGCGACTTCAACGCATCGACGAAAGGCGCAGCACGCGGCTGGGACTGAGCCCGCACGAAGGCCTCCGCAAGCTCAGGTACGGGCTGCAGTGCAGTGAGGCCCGCCCGGCGAATGGCGACGGCGGGATCCTTGGCCAAGGGCAACACGGTCTCGCGAAGCCACGGCGCCGCGAGAACGCCGCTTTCATCTTTGCCTCCGCTGCGGGCGAGGTTGCCGAGGGCCTCGATCGCCGCGATGCGCGCCTCGATCGTCGTCGAGTTCGGCCAAGATGTGGCGGCGTCCTTCAACAGCGGTAGCGCGCTCTCGTCTCGGCGCGCCCGATCTCGAGCTCGCGTCGCGATCGCTGCGGCGGCGGCTGCCTTCACGCCGGGATCCTCTCGCCGAAGCCCAGCCTGCAGCGCAGCGCTGACCCGCGGCTCGTCCACGTCGACCAGAGCCGCAAGTGCAGCGGCAGCAACACTCGGACGCGTCTCGGCTGCCCGCTGTAGCAGCGCCTGCGCCTTGGCCTCGCGCGTCATCGCAGCACCGACACGAAGCAATGCCTCGATCTCGAGCACCTCGGCATAGCCCTCGGGCAGCCCATCGACACCGGACGCGCAATCCCGCAGCGCCACGAGGTCGCCGCTCCCGATCGCGGCGAGCAACTCGGATTCACACAGCGCGAGGGTCAACGACTTGCGACGTCGCCCCTGCGCCCGATCTCTCGCGGTCCTCAGCGCCAACCGAAGCGGCGAAAGACCGCGCAGCAACTCCGGCGTTCCCACCACGGCATCCCGAAGCCCCACCAGAGCAACGAGCAAGACGTGGACGCGCGGCCCCACAAACGCATCGGGCTGCAATGCCGTCAGCCGTTCGACCAACACCGAACGACCGTCGGCATGTCCTGCGAGGGCACGTACGGCCTCGACCTCAACCATCCATGGCGGCGGCCTGCTGCTCAGCACGTCAGCAGGGATCTCCGCCGGGACCTCGCCCAGCCCCGCAAAGGCCTTCCACGCAACCCGTACGAGTGCGGGGTCGGCCGCCTGAACCGCAGGCGTCATGCGCTCCACCAAGGTTCCCCGTACGGCCCCCGCGAGAAGCTCCGCCGACGGTCCCGCGCACCGACCCACGGCGTACGCGGCCGACCACGCATGCGGGGCATCGGGCCCGAGCTGTTTGGCCACGGCCTCCAGCCCCGCGGTGCTCGCCGCATGCCCCCTCGCGCACAGCATCCCCATCACCTCGAGCGCGGCCGCATGCTCCGGCTTCGGGTCGCCGTCCAGCATCACGGCCAAGCGCCCCTGCGACCGCTCGCCGCCCACGCGCGCGACCGCCAACAGCAGCGCGTCGATCTCATCGGCAGACTCGGTCACCGCCAAGCGAGTCCAGACCGCGTTCTCCAATCCGGGCCACCGGCCGTTGCCCTCAGCGTCCGGCTCGCCCGGCGGTGGGTTCAGCAACGCCAGCGCGGCGAAGTGTGCGGAGGTGGCTCCAGCCTCTCCCTCCAGCCACGCCGCCAAAGCGTCGACCGCATTCGGGCCTCCGATGCGTGCCTGTGCCCAAGCGGTGCGCGCGTCCTGACCTGCGGGTAGCGAATCGGGCTCCCTCGCCAACTCTCGCGCTTCGAGCGCGGGCGCCCGTGAAGGCACGCCCCGGCCCCACCCCGATACAATCGCCGGCTCCGGGGTCGGCTTCGCGTCCGTCGCGGCCGTAGGGCCTTGGTCGGCCGCGCGGACGGGGTCTTTGCACCCTGAAGCCAAGCCGAAGAAGAGCGTCACGACGAGGCAACCGCGAACCATGCCAGGCGGACGGTAGACCACACCCGCCCGGCGGTGCACGTTTTGGGCATGGGCAGCTTCAGCGGCACTGTTCGGCACAACGATCTCGAAGGCGGCTTCTTCGAACTGCACACCAGCGGCGGCGAATCCTATCGACTCCAAGGCGCGAGCGACCTGACGGTCGGCGCCAAGGTCGTGGTGCACGGCACGATCGAGTCAGGCGGTTTCGGTCTCCAGATGTCCGGCCCGGCGATCAAGGTCGACAAGATCGATCCCGCGTAGCCCGAAGCGCGCGCGCCGACCTCGTTCCAAGTTCGGGACACCAGGTCCTGCGTGATACGGTCGAGTTCTGTGGTTAAGTCTGTATTGCGTTGGGGCATTGGCCTGAGCGTCTGCGCTCTTACGGCCAACGGATGTGGCGGTTTGTGCGAGGACGACGGCTTCGGAGGGTCGAACTGCCCAGTGGGCCAAGATCCGATCGAGCAGGGTCAGACGAGCGGTGGGCAAACGTCCATGGGTACGGACGACCCGTCATCCAGCGGCAGCACATCCACCGGCGACGCAGAATCGACGAGCACGGGCGGCGAGGAAACCTCCACCGGGCCGGTCTCCAGCCAAACGTGGTGTGTCGACGGCGACAACGACGGGTTCGGCGATGCCGATGACTGTCAGGATGTTCCGGACGATGAGCGGCCTCCCGCCGGCTCCGTACTCGACGACACCGACTGCGACGACGCCTCGGACCGGACGTTTCCCGGCGCGGCCACCGAAGAAGCCACGGACAGCTGCACCAAGGACACCGACGAAGACGGATGGGCCGACGCCGAGCCCCCCGAAGGCGTCACGGCAGGGTCTGACTGTCTCGACGACGATGCCAACACGTTCCCCGGCGCGGCTGACCTCGACGACGCGACCGCGTGCATGCGCGACGCCGACGACGACGGGTACGGCGATTCCATGCCTCCTACGGGCGGGACTGCGGGCAGCGACTGCAACGACAGCGACAACAGCGTCCCCTCGGCGACCGAGTGCCTCAGCTGGTGCGCCGACGAGGACGAAGATCAGTACGGCGACCCAGACACCTGCGTCATCGACGTGGACCCGCCCGAGGGCTACGTGGGCAACGCAGCCGACTGCGACGACAGCTCGGCCGATGCCTTCCCCGGCGCCGCGCCGCTCGACGACGACATGGCATGCATGCTCGACGCCGACGGTGACGACTATGGCGACTCCGCGCCGGCCAACGCCACCATCACGGCCGGCTCCGATTGCGATGACCTCGAGGTGCTCGTCTTCGATGCATGCTTCGACTGTCCCGCCGACAGCTCGTTGTGCAACCCGGACGACAACGTGACCCAGTGCAACACAACGGGCACATGGGGCGTCGAAGTCGAGGTGTGCTCGTTCGGATGCGACGACGTCGGCGCTGCCTGCTGGACCGCGCTCAGCGTCGATGCGGGCGCATGTGCCGAGATGACCGACGGCGGTTCCGCTGCCCTCACCGCAACGCCAAGTGGCGGAGATGGCAACTACACCTACGCGTGGTCTCCGATCAGCACGCTCGACGATGACGACGTCGCGACCGTCAACGCGACACCACCCGCTGCCACGACCTACGCCGTCGCCGTGGGCGATGGCGAGGGCAACGCGGCGGGCGACCAAGTCACCGTCCACATCACCGACCAGGACTGGGACCTCGAAGCGGAAGGCTGTAGCTCGTATGTCTACGCCGACATCTTCGACTCGCCCGCATTGCCGCCCTCGGACGCCTTCTTCCTTGGCGGCACCGCCCACTGCAACCTGAGAAACAACGGATTGGCCAACGCATACGTCTGCCCAGCCGTGATGGAGCAGACCCAGGTCTCGTTCGATCTCGAGGTGGTCAACAACGCCGATAACGACGGCATCGGGTTCGTCTGGGGCTGGCAGGACGCGTCGCACTTCTACTTGCTGTCGTGGAAGCAGACGACCGAGGCCGCACCATGGGGGCCGTGGGAAGAGGGGATCACGATCAAGCGCATCGAGGCCGACGCACCCGGGGACATCACGGGGGAAGACCTCGCGGCGACCTACGACACCGCGGCCGGCACCGTGCTCGCCACGCCCGCCGAGTTTCTCGCGACGGGCTGGGCAAACCAGACGCAGTACCGGGTGTTCCTGGATCTGAACGGGGACACGACCACGATCACGATCCTCGACCAGGACAATGGGCTCATGGTCGCGACCGGGAGCATCACCGACGGGACGTTTGGACCGGGTGCCGTCGGGAGCTACGACGCGTCGCAGCGCTCTGCGTGTACGGGCGCTTGGCGCTCCAGCTGCTTGTAGAGCCCCAGAAATGACGAAGCCCGAGTCGGAAAGACTCGGGCTTCGAAAGTGCTCGGGGAGGGACTTGAACCCCCACGTCCGAAGACACACGGACCTGAACCGTGCGCGTCTACCAATTCCGCCACCCGAGCGCTGGGGACGCGAAAAGTAGAGGACGCGTGCCAGAGCGTCAAGTGTTTGTGGCGACGGTCAGCTCTTTTTTGCCGACATGGGCCGCAGAGTACCCACCGGACCGTCCGGAGCGGACACAACACCTGCCTCCCACGGGTCTTCGTCGCCCTCGTCCGACAACGACTCCACAACCATCCGCGGCGCGCGCGGTCCGTCTTCGTCGACCAACCGCTTGCTGCTGGTGGTGCCAACGACCGGCTCGGGTACGCCTGCGGTGGGTCCGCTCTCGGGCCTCAGACGGCGCACGGGAGCTCCCTCCTCGACCGAACCCAGCTCCACCATCGAACCTCCGCCGCCCCCGGCCAGGTCGGCGAACAGGTCGTCGACTTCGTCGAAGCTGGTTTCGGGATCCGGTCCACCTCCGATGCGCGCGAGGCGGGCACGCTCCGAGGCGAGCAGTCGTTCCTGCTCGAGCGCACGCACCTCGGCAGCGGAAAGAAGCTTCCGCGCCACCTCGAGTTCATCGCGAGTCTCGTCGAGTTCTTCTTTGTGCCTCTCCAGCTGAGTCAGCGAAGCCGCGAGGCGAGCAGCGTTGCGATCAGCCGCGTCGGTCATCTCCCAGATTCTCTGCTCGGCGGAGTCGAGCTCGCGAAGCATGTGCTCCTGCTCCTCTGCACGCACGGTGGCTTCGAGACGGTAGCGCCCGACTCTGGGGTCCTCGTCGGTCGCCGGGCTCGACGTGCGAGACGAGAGCTGCTCGCTGTGCCGACGCGCCTGCGCAGCAAGCTGGGCCTTGAGCCGACGCATCGCCTCGAAGGCTTCGGGGGGCCAGTCCGTCGCGCCCGCGGGCGGTGCCTCGGATGCCTCCGATGGCCATGAATCGTCGAGCGCCTGCTCGAGCTGCTCGTTGGCCTCCGCTGCCGCCTCCAGCTCCCGCCGGAGTTTGTACATTTCGACGCCGCTGGTCTCGTTGGCGCTGGCGATGTCCTCCAGCTCTTGGTTGCGCTCCCGCAAGCGACGCCTCAACGACTCCTGCTCGGCTCGCGCGTGTTCGAGGTCGCGCTGAAGGGATTCCTCTCGCGCATGGGTCGCTTCGATCGCCTCCCGGCGAACCTCGACCTCGAGCTGAAGATCCGACACCGACGCCGCAAGCTGCTCGACCTCCAGCGCCTTGACCTCGAGTTCTCCCTCCAGCGCGGAGGCAGTCGCAGCGTTCTCTTCAGCTGCACGGCGAAGCCGCTCGAGCTCCTCCCCCACTCCGGAGAGCTGCTCCTCTCGCCGACGAGCGACGGCGTTGGCCTCGACCTCTCGGGCCGAGAGTTGCTCCTGCCGAGCCCGAAGCTCGGCCAGCTCGCGCGCACGCTCGGAGAGTTCACTGCGGAGCGCCGCAGCCTCGGCGTTGTCCCCACTGCGGGACTCGGTCTCGGCCCGCAGTCGTCCGATCTCGTCCTCGTGGGCGTGAACGGTCGCCCGCAGCTCGGCCCGCTGAAGCTCCAGCTGATGGAGCTCTGCGCCCAGTTGCTCGAGTTCCTTGGCCTGCTTGCTCTCCGACTGATGGGCTCTCTCGGCCCGTTCGCGAAGCCGCTCGGCGTCCCCTGCGGTACGAACGTTGTCGAGCCGAGCTTTCTCTAGCTCCTCCCGACTGGCCCACAGACGCTCTTCGAGCCGCTGGATCTGCTGACCGCGACGACCGAGTTCCTCGCGGAGCCGTTCCCGATCCCCGGCAACTTCGGCCAGCATGCGACCTTGCTCGACCGTCTGTGCGGCCTCAGCAGAGAGCACCTCTTCGCGACTGTGTGCTTGGGTGAGCAGGGCCCGGTGATGCTCGAGCTCGGCACGCGTGACCTCGAGGTCCGTCGTGAGCCGCGAGACCTCTTCGACCCGTTGGCTCAGCGTCCCCTCGTGTTGCGCAAGTCGGCGACGGCTGAGTTCGAGCTCTGCCTCGACGCGTTGGGAGAGCTTGTGCGTCCCTTCGCGCTCGGCCAGCGCAACTTCCATCTGATGCGCCAAGCTCGATCGTTCGGCTTCGAGCGATCGCACCTGGTCCTGAAGGCCGCCCAGCTCGGCGTCGCGCGCATCGAGTTCGACCTGACGTTGTTGCGTCGCCTCGTTGGCCCGCGCCACGGCGGACTCGAAGTCCTGCACGCTACGGGTGAGGATCGTGAGATCGGTCTGCGCTTTGCGAGCGCGGTCCTTGGCCGAAGACAGCTCGGCCTCCAGCAACTCGGTCCTGCGCTGGTGGGAGGTCTGCTCGGTCGCTCGGGCCCGGTCTTGTGCGCTCTTGTGCTCGAGGGCAGCCACCCGCGCGTTGCGGCGTTCGAGTTCACGCTCGAGCACATCGACCCGCGCGGCTCGGTCTTCGGCGCGCGTGGTGAGATCCGCGATCGTGTTCCGCAGCGACACCAACTCGTCCTCGGAGATCGCGGGACCAGCCGAACCGAACGCTGAAGGCACCAGCAGGCACCGCTCAGTCACGCGTCGCCGCGCGTCCTGCGACGGGGCCGACAACGTCGCCAGCGCCAGATAGTGGGAAGCGTTGGGCTCGTCGGCCACCAAGGACTCATCGAGCTCCAGTCCCGGCGGTGGCCCCTCGCCATCGAGCACCGGGGCCAAGCTCACGCCTTGCCAAGGGAGCTGGGCAAGCATGAACACGTGGGGGAACTGTCCGCCCAGTTCTTCTTCCAACGTCCAGAAGTCGACCTCGGCGCGCTCGCCGTGCGTCGCCCGAGCGGCAAACCATCCCTCCGGATGCAGGACCGACGCAACGTGCTGCAACCATCGGCGTCGCTCCGACGCCCGACGCCCGGCGTAGCTGTCGAGCGCAACGACGAGGTCAAAGCGCTCGTCGAACTCAGGCCACCCCTGCCGGCTGTCGAGTCCAAGCTCTCGGACTTCGGGGCCGAGCGCCACTTGCACGTGCGCCGCCCCGCCGCTACGCAAAAATCTCGCGCCTTCGAGATCGTTCGGAGCCACGACGAGCACCCGTCGTCCGACCGCCCACGGCTGCAAAGCCACGTATGCAGGTAAGAGATCCACCGGAAGATGCACATCATAGCGGTGCCCACCCGAAGCTCACAACGTGCGAGCATGTACGGGTGAGTCTTCGAGGTCGGTTCGAGGGGCAGCCTGCTACCGTAGCGTCAGCGACCTGAACGATGGCACAGGCGGTCAAGTACAAGAAGCCCAGGAGGCTCAACTCGGTCAGCATCGTTTTGGCGCTGATCACCGCGCTGGGCATCTACCTCGGGTACCAGTACCTCCCACTCTTCCTCCAGAAGCAGGAGGCCTACCGCGTCCTCGAGGAGACGGGCTCCGCGTTCGCCGGGCGGCGTCCGTACTACGTAAAGGACGCCAAAGCCCGGGAGAACCTCCGACGCCGCATGCAGGCGGACTTGTTGCGCGTGGGCATCAACGACCCCGACCTCGAGACCTGGATCGAGCTCGACGAGAACGAGATGACGTTCGGCGCGATCTACTCGATCTTCATCGAATGGCCCTACCAAGCCCTTCCGAAGCAAGAGTTCGTGTACGAAGTCGAGCACGTGGTGAACTTCTGATGGACACGGTACGCGGGATGCGGGGTCCTGCTACGATGCGGGCGACGGCACGCTGATGGTAGCCAGGCTCATTCTGGTGAAGGGAGAAGGTCCTGCGGAGTACCTGCTCACGGCCTTCAACACGGTAGGACGACACCCGGACAACACGGTGCAGGTGCTCGACCGCATCGTGTCCAAGGAGCACTGCCGGATCACGCGGGGGCCGCAAGGCGGATACATCCTGCGGGATGTCGGGTCGCTCAACGGGTGCCACGTCAACGGCCAGCGGGTCGACGAGGCGCGCCTCGCAAGCGGCGACGAGCTGTCACTGGGCAACACGATCCTGAAGTTCGAGGACAACGAAGAGCAAGACGCCGCCCCGCCGAGCAACTTCACGGTCATGACGGACATGCTGCAGAGCCAGGTCCGCAGCCGAGTCGACGCGAGCACCAGCTTCCTGCCCGTCGCCGAGATCACAGACAACGAAGCACTTCGCTCCGACTACGAAAAACTCCGCATCGCACACGAGCTCAGCCAGAAGCTCTCGGTCGACACCGACCTCGACGACCTGCTTCAGAAGATCGTCAACGAGACCTTCCAGCTCATCAAAGCTGACCGCGCCGTCATCTTGCTCGTCGACCAAGACACCGACGCGCTCGTACCGCGCTACGTCAAACAGAAACGGGAAGGCGAAGAGATCCAGCTCTCCAACTCGGTGCTCGACGAGGTCCGCACCAAGAAGCGCGGTGTGCTCTCGTCCGACGCCATGCTCGATGAGCGTTTCAAGGCGTCCAAGAGCATCATCATGCAGGGCATCCGCTCCACGATGGCGGTGCCCCTGCTCTACTCCGACCGAATCGTCGGCGTGATGCACATGGACTCCACCCTCACTACGGGCGCGTTCAGCGAGAAGGACCTGATGCTCTTTCAGGGCATCGCGACCCAGGCCGCGATCGCGATCGAGAACAACCGCCTCGCCAAGAAGATCGAGCGCGAGGCCGGGCAGCGCGCACAGTTTCAACGGCTGCTCTCCCCGAACCTCGTCGACCAGATCGTCTGCGGAGCGCTCAAGCTCGACCAAGGCGGGACCAAGCGCCAGGTCACGATGCTGTTCGCCGACATCCGCGGCTTCACCGAGATGAGCGAGCGACACACTCCCGAGGAGATGGTCAAGACGCTCAACGACTACTTCGAGGTGATGGTCGACGTTCTCTTCTCCCACGGCGGCACCCTGGACAAGTACGTCGGCGACGAGATCATCGGCCTCTTTGGCGCGCCGGTTCACCTTCCCGATGCGGCCGATCGCGCGATTCGCTGCGGCCTCGAGATGCAGCGCGCGTTGGCCGAGTTCAACCGCGTCCGCGAGAGTTCGGGACTGGAGCCCATCCACATCGGTATCGGCATCAACACCGGTCCGGTCATCGCCGGCGCGATCGGTTCCTCGCGCACGCTCCAGTACACCGTCATCGGAGATGCCGTGAACGTGGCCGCCCGCCTGTGCAGCGTGGCCAAGGCCGAGGAAGTCATCCTCTCCGAGTTCACGATGCAGGCCGCGCAAGGCGCCGTAAATGCCGAAAAGCGGGCCCCCGTGCGGGTCAAGGGCAAGTCTGCTTCGCTCGAGATCTACGCAGCGCAGCAGGAGCCCGGCGCACCGGGAACCAACCCCACCTCGCGCGCCACCTCGATGCAGCAGGGCTGATGGCCTTCGACGCACTCACAGCTCACCTTCCGCGGTGGGCGGACCTCCCGTGCGACGACGGTCCGCTCCCAAGCATGCCGGCCGCTCGCTTGGGTTCGTTCGGCGACGACATCACGCTGGCGTCGGGACGGCGGCTTTGCGTGAGAGCCGTTGGCAAGGGCTCACGAGATCGCCTGACGCTCGACTTTCGCGACAGCGATCCTCTGTCGTCGGCCGACGGGTTTGGCCTGGGTCGCGAGGACCTCGAGCTCGCTGCCGTACTCGCGCTTTGCCATGCGCTTGGTGAACATGCAGACCGGCGCTGGCTCGAGCGGCTCGAGCTGCGCTCGAGCCCAGACAGTTGGATTGGCGGAGGCCCGTCATCCGATCCGGGCCGTCGCGCGTTCGCCCTCGCACGCACCTTCGATGCCATCCTCGGGGCGTTGGCCTACAGCTGGCCGTCCCGCGTCGGTGCTGGGTCCAACACCATCGGCGCGCTCGTCCAGCTCCGGCATGGAGCGGATGTCGTGTGCGAAGCGATCCCCGGGGGCGAAGGAGCAACGCCTGCCCGAGCTGGACGCTCCAGCTGGACGAGCCCGATCCTGGGAACCGTGAGTACCGCCGGGTTTGTCCCGTGGCTGTCGCTGACCCAACGCGGACGGACGGATTCGGGAGGCGGTGGAGCGCGTCGCGGTGGTGATGGCGTCGAGCGCGTCTACGCCGTCACCCGCGATGTCGAAGCGGTCTTCGGCTTCGACCGGGACCGCAACCCGCCGCACGGTATCGATCGCGCCGGGCCGCCCCGTCCCTCCAGCGTCCTCCTCGAGCGACCGGGCCAGGACCCCCAGCGGATCGCCCCGTGGACCCCAACCTCCGTCCCCGCCGGCGCGAGTGTTCGGGTTGAAACGGCCGGCGGTGCGGGACATGGGTTCGGGGGCTACGGGGATATCGAGTTCGATCCATCCGACTGGTTCGGGTCCAAGGCATCCGCCGATCCATCCGAGCACTGAAACTCGAGGTGCCCGATGAAGTCGACGGCAACCCGGTCCTCGGTTGCCGGCCACGCGCATCCCATCGTGCTCTCGCAAACGTCGTCACACGAACCTCTCGTCGGTACCCCGCGGTCTCTCTCGAGGGCGAGGCACAACGCTCGCCGTGTGTTGGGCCCGATCGGTCCCATGTCGACCAGCACCGTGGACACCGTCTGCGCCTGTGTCGTGCAGATCGCACTGCAGGTGGTGGGCTCTTCGAGGTGACCAGGGACGCGACACGATGCGGCGTTCAGTTCCATGTGCACCACGCCGCCCGCCGAGGTTCGTGCAGTACTCGCGGAGCCGGCGAGCGACGTGTCGCAGGGTTGACCGCAGACCTCACCAATCAGCCGGTTCACGCCTTCCTCCCCGCGCACCAACGTCGAGGCGGCCGCGGGCTGCGGGGGAGGCGCGGAGCTTCTCTGGGGTCCGCAACCGAGCACGACCGCGAACATCAACAACCCAGCCGGGCTCGAATCATGCACCGGGCGGAGCATAGCGGGCTGTTGCAGGCGGCCCAAGGGTAGCGGGGAACCTCGTGGCCCTCAATCCGCACTGGTTCGGAAGAGGGCGGAAGCCTTCGCCGCTTCTTGATGCTCTCCCGCTGGGCCACCCTCACCGCCGCTCTCGCGCTCTGCGCGACCTCTGCGACCGCACACGCAGCGGAACGATGGCGGCTGGACGAGCACAGGCCGGCGACGTGGGACGACGATGCGTCTCAACTCGAAGCCGCGGGTCTCGGCCAGTCGCGCGGCAACCCCGTGATTCCCGACGACGACGCGGAGCTGACCGGTGCTCCGCGCTCGAGCCGAGCGAGCTCAGAGCCCACGGTTCTCTTCCTCAACTTCGACGGGGCCGAGCTGATCAGCGGCCCCGACGACGCCCGCTCGAACGTCACCACCATCACGAACCTCGCCGGCCCCTATCCCTCCTACGGTGAGAATGGGGCAAAGCGGCAGGCCGTCATGCAAGCGGTCCGCGAAGACTGGTCCGCCTACAACGCGGTCATCACCGACCGCCGCCCCGAAGGCGGCGACTACGTGATGACGATGATCGGGCCCGGAAACCCCGACAACGACTCCAAGCTCGGGATCGCGGTACTCGACTGCGGAAACACGCGTACCCGCAACAACGTGGTGTTCGCGTTTCACAGCTCGAGCGACAGCCACACCGCGACGAGTACTGCGACGACGATCAGCCAGGAGATCGGTCACTCCGTTGGGCTCGAACACGTCGATGAACCGTCGGACATCATGAATCCCACCAACGTCGGCGGAGACCCGGCGTTTCGAGACGAGTGCCTGCCGCTGAGTCAGGGTTCCCAGTGCCCCTCGCAGCATGAGGCCGAGTGCGAAAACCCGGAACAGCAGAACGCGCACCGCGAACTCTACGAGCTGATCGGGCCCGCGACCCCGGACGCATCCGGGCCATCGATCGAGCTGGTCGCGCCGCTGGACGGTGAGAACTTCGAAACCGATGAGTCGTTCGAGATCGTCATCGATGCAGACGACGCCTTCACGGTCCACAAGGCGGCCCTCTTCGTAAATACCGCCCTTCAGGACACGGACGATGCAGCTCCGTTCGGATGGACGGCCGTCCAGTCCGTATCCGGCGAGTATGAGCTCCGCGTCGAAGTGCAAGACACACAGGGCTACATCCGCGTCAGCAACACCGTCACTGTGACGGTTGGCCGGACCAGTCCGCTCGGAGGCGCCGATGCCTTGCCCCCTTCGACGACGTACGGGGCACCCGGCGAGCCCGAGGGCTGCGGATGTCACAGCGGCTCCGGAATGGGAGGCCTTCCGATCTGGGCCGCCGTCCTTGTCATCGCCACCGCTCGCCGGCGGCGGCGATTCGCCTCCTGAGCAGGCCGGTTCACGGAGGCTCTCGGTCCTTTCCTGATTTCGAGATACCCTCGAATCCGGTGAGTAAGCTCAGCCAACTGTGCGCATACCTCGAGCGCCCTGAAGCCACGGGCTTGGAGTTCTCGGTCGGAACGCCTGCCACCGTGAAGTCCACGGGCCGGGACCTCCCCGTCACGGTCTCTGCGCTCAATGCCCGCACGATTGCGCGGTTCTTCGAGGGCACGGACGTCGCCCCGCTGCTCTCCGGCGGGGACAAGACCAAGGACGTGAACTTCGACATCGACGGCAAACGCCTGACGGCGACCGTCACCAAGAAGGGCGTGTCCCTTTCCATCGTCGTGCGAATCCGAGGTGCGGCTCGCCCCGCTGCTGCGCCGGTACGTACGGCTCCCGTCCGCGAGCGACGGCCGCTCGAGCCGGCACCGAGTGAAGCACCGCGGCGGGACAACGGCCACGGTGTCGAGCTGCCGTCTCTCGCTGGCCCGGAGGCCCGACTTCCTCGGGCCCGAGTCGCGCCCGTTACGACGTCGACAAAAGCCGCGAAGCCCCGGGACCCGTTGCCGTTCGATCCGCCGAGAACGTCCTCAGCCTCACCGCCTCCTGCCGCGTCGCGAGGCCTCTCCGCCGCCCCGCCCTCCGAAGCCCCTGCCCCGCCCGCCGCGTACGAGCCCGTTCAGCAGGCGTCGGAGTCCGTCGCGGTGGCGAACGTCGCACCACCCCCGCGCGGAGCCGAGGGTCTCGGCTACAAGCTCGCACCTCAACGAGTTGTGCCCACCGGAGCTCCGCGACTCGACGCCATGCTGCGCAAGATGGTTGAGCTCGGGGCGAGCGACCTTCACCTGTCATCCGACAGCCGTCCGATGATCCGCCTCGACGGCAAGATGCAGACACTCGAGGGCTATCCGCTCTTCAGCGCAACCGAGCTGGCCAGCATCCTGCTGGAGATCGCGGACGACGACGCCTACCGGGACTTCGTCGACAACGCCGACGCGGACTTCGCCCACTCGGTCAAAGGCGTCGCCCGCTTTCGAGCCAACTACTTCGCCGACCGCAAGGGGATGGGCGCTGTCTTCCGACAGATCCCCATGGACATCCTGAGCCCCGAGCAGATTGGGTTGCCGCCGAAGGTGCTCGACCTGTGCTGGTTGACCAAGGGCCTGGTGCTCGTGACCGGCCCAACCGGCTCGGGCAAGTCGACCACGCTCGCGTCGATGATCGACTTCATCAACCGCAACCGCGACGACCACATCATCACGATCGAAGATCCGATCGAGTTCGTGCACGACAACAAGCGTTGCCTCGTGAACCAGCGCGAAGTCGGTCGGCATACGCGCTCGTTCAAAGCTGCCCTGCGTGCCGCGCTTCGAGAGGACCCAGACATCATCCTGGTGGGCGAGCTTCGGGACCTCGAGACGATTGCGATCGCTTTGGAGACCGCGGAGACCGGCCACCTCGTCTTTGGCACTCTCCATACGACGACCGCTCCCAGTACCGTCGACCGTCTGATCGATCAGTTCCCCGGCGACCAACAAGCTCAGATTCGGACCATGCTCGGAGAGTCCATGCGCGGCGTCATCGGCCAAACGCTTCTGCGCAAGAAATCTGGCGGACGTGTGGCGGCGTACGAGGTGCTGCTGCACACCAGTGCGATCGGCAACCTCATCCGCGAGGGCAAGACGCACCAGCTCAAGAACACGATGCAGGTCAGCAAGGACAAGGGGATGCAGAACCTCAACGACGACCTTCTCGAGCTCGTGAAGGACGGCGTCGTCGAACCGCTCGAGGCCTACATGAAGGCGGTCGACAAGAACAACCTGATGCAGATGTTCGAGAAGGCCGCCGTGCAGTTCGACCAGCCGACCGAGTAGGTAAGCCTCCCTACGAGGGCTCGAGGGCGAACGGCGTCTCAGCGGCCCACGACTGGTTCGTCACAACCTCGACCGACTCGTCTTCGAGCTGGGCCTCGAGTCGGGCGCGGTCGTGCATCCTGCGGACACCATCGCGACGCAGTACGAGGTGTCCGCCGTAGACCGCCACGCCGGGCTCAACCTCGACGCAGATCGGCGAGGGCACAGGAATGGAGTAGCCCACGTTGAGGTCGCCGGTCGTGACCTCCTGCAGGCAGTACATGCCGGCGCGGGTCCGCTGCCGGTAGATCGTCGCGCCCTCCGAGGCCACCGCGAGTTCGAACGGGACCCCCCGCTCGGCGGCAAAGACCATCCTCCCGAGGTCTTGTGTGGTCTCGACCACGAACACGACATCACCCATCGACGCGGGTTGCATCCCAGCACAGCCGGAGCTCACGAGGAGCCACGCTGCGCACACCATCCTGGTCGTGCGATTCACCTCCTCGGTCTACCGTGCACAGCTTCCCCACTCCAAACGAAAAACGCCGCGGACAGGTTTCCCTGCCGCGGCGCCTTCGTTCCGAGAGCGACGGGCTCAGCTGACCTGGACGCCGATCGCACGACGAGCAGCGAAGTAGTCCTCGCTGATGCTGTAGAGCACGAGCTCCTTGATCTTGTCGCGAGGACCCATCGCAGAGCCAAGCTGCGCCTGTTCCTGCGAGATCATCTGACCGGCGATGCGCAGGTCGTGGCAGAGCAACAGGCCGACGCGGTAGCTGGTCAGCTCGACGGCTGCTGCCCAGCGTTTGACGTCGGTCGATCCCCCCGCATCCACAAACTTCTGGATGAGGCTGCGGAGGCGGTCCAGCGCAGCGGGCTGCATGCGGCTGGTGATCTCGCGCGCGATTTGGTCGAGCGCAGCGTTGTTCTCTCCGACCTGCATGCCCACGGCGCGCAGGCAGGCGAGGAACACCTGCTTGAGGTTCTGCGGCGTGCGGTCGAGCGCGACGTAGCAGAAGTGCGGCAAGTACAGGTCCATCATGTGCCGACCCAGCGCGAAGGCCAGGTGCGACTCGGATTTGCCGCGCAGGAGGTTCTGGAACACGACCATCGAGGGGTGGATGGCGTTGTTGCGCTTGAAGTTCATCAGCTTCAAGTCGCCCGGGTCGCTCGGACGCAGGAACACGTCCGGCTTGGAGACGTTGAGGACGTCTTTGGTGTACTTCGCCATTCGCGAGAACAGCGACGGGTCGATCTCGACGTCGATGACCTCGGTCGGGTTGAGCGTGGCGGGCAGGTCCACTGCGCGCCATGCCGCCACCGCCGGTGCGATGAGTCCCAGGATTCCGGTCAGGTACAGGTCCTGGTCGGGGTGGAACACATGGCGACGAAGCGTCTCTTCGCTGAGCCGCTGCCGTGCCATGACGAAGTCGCCGCGCTTGTTCTGCTCGGCGTAGGCATCCTCTTCGGGCGTCGCTTTCTTGAGGAAGCTAAGCACCGAAGCCACGCAGTAGGCCTTGTCCACGGCGTTGGCACGCACGTAGATGTTGAACAGAGCGTGGTAGCTCTCGTAGCGGAACGGCTCGCTTGCGATCAGAATCTGATGCTCGCGCACCGCCTGGTCGACGTACTCCTCAGGGCTGTCCTGCATCAGCCGCTCGTACAGCTCGGCCAGCTTGATGTGCCGTCCGACGTCGTCCGGATCGAGCTTCGAGGCGACTTCGAACGCCGCTGCGGCGGACTTGTAGTCCTGCATCCGCGACCGATAGATCTCGGCCAGGTTGCTCCACAGGGTGACCTTGAGCGGCTCGTTGCCCTCTTGCGGGAGGCGCTTGAGCATCTTGCGATAGGACCGCTCGAGGGTCTTCCACTCGCGCTCCTTGGTGAGCATCGTGTCGATGGCCTGGAAGGCCTTGAGCATGCCCGGGTCGTCGTCCAACACCTGGTTGAACCGATCGATGGCGTCGGCCGAGCTACCCAGCTCGTCGCGCATGAGCACGGCGGCCGTGTAGTTGTAGCGGCTGCGACGACGGACGTCGGTCTCGATCTCCACGAGCCGGTCGATGACCGAGATCGCGTCGTCCCAACGCTTGGCGGTGGTGTAGAGGTCGAGCAACGTGTGCAGCGTCGGGTAGTCCTCGGGCCGCAGGTCGAGCGCGGACTGATACGCCGACGCTGACTTGTCGCGGTTGCCGAGCTTCTCGACGTAGAGCTCACCGATGTCCTTCCACAGACCGAACTGCGCGTCACCATCAGGGGTGATGTCGACCAGCGCACGCTTGGCCTCGATGACACCTTCCCAGTCGTTGGCCTGCGCGCGCAGGTTGATGACGGAGACCAGGGTCTCGTTGTGGTGCGGATCCACTTCGAGAGCCTTCTCGAAGTAGTTCAGCGCCTTGCGAGGCTCGCTCTGACGGTTCTTGATCGTTCCGAGGCGGTGGTAGACGCGGACGGTGTCCTCGTCGGCCTGGGTGTCGCGATGCTGGACCAGGATGGTCTGGTACAGCTTGAACGAACGGTCCCAGTCTTCCTTCTCGAACAGAAGGTCCGCCATGCCGACCAACACTTCGTGGTCGGTGGAGTCGATGTCGTAGGCGCGCTTGTACTGCTTGAGCGCCTTGTCGATGTTGCCGAGTCGACGAGCCACGCGGGCGGCCTGCACGAACAACTGCTTCTGCCCATCGTCGTCGAGGTCGAGCTGGTCGACCTTGCGGGTGAGCATGTCCAGGACGGGGTCCGCCGCCTGCCAGTTCTCTTCCTCGGCGTACACCTCGGCGAGCACCGAACCCACCCGCACATGCTCGGGATCGTTTTGCAGAGTCTTGGCGAACAGCTCGACCGCGTGGCCTCGGTCCTCGAGTTCCTCGTAGTTGATGAACGCGGCTTCAGCGGCCAGGTTCGTCCGCTCGAGAGCGTTCTGCGAGTACTCCGAAGCCGCCTCCAGCGTGCGTGAGGCCTTGAGCCAGTCGGCGCGCTGCTTGTAGATGTCGGCCAGGAGAATCAGCGCGGGCACGTGGCCAGGCTCGACGGTGAGCGCCTGGTTCAGGCGCATCTCCGCTTCCTCGCTGTTCATCAGCTTCTCGTGCTGCACACGACCGATGCGGGTCAGCAGCTCGATGCGGCGGTTCGGGTCGGGCGTGAGCTCGACGAGTCGGCCCATCGTCTCGACCGCACGGGGCCAGTCCTCCATCGTCTCTTGGAGGCTGGACAGCGTGTTCGCGGCCTCGAAGTTGTTCGGATCGATCTCGAGGATCTCCTCGTACGTCTCGATGGCCCGATCAACGTCCTCGACCTGCTTCTCGAAGACCTCTCCCATTGCGGAGAGGAGCTCGATCTGCAGCGCCGGCTCTTCGGTGGATTGGATGTGCGAGCGATACGTCTCGACCAACTCGGTCCACTTCTCGAGACCCATATACAGCTCCTCGAGCTGCCGGTAGGTCACGTCACGCTGGGGGTCCAGCATGATGATCTTCTCGAGCACTTCCGCAGCGCGATCACGATCGCCAGAGAGCGAGACCAAAGCGTTGGCCATCTTGTCGTAGATGGCCACTTGGGCCTCGACGTCTGCCGTTGCGTCGAGCTCGGCTTCGAGGATCTCCAGGTACTCGGGGATCTGGCTGCCGTTGAGGTAGAGCCGCTCGAGCGCCTGCAGGGCATCGAAGTCGGTGGGCTCCTGAGCAAGGATGTCCTTGTAGGTTTCCACCGCCGCGCCGTTGTCGGCGAGGTTGGCTTCTTGCACGTAGCCGATGTGCTTGCGGAGTCGCAGGCCCTCATCGGGGTCTTCGGCGATCGCGGCACGCCGGTCGAGTACGCCGACCAGCTCCGACCACGACTGCTGCTGCTCATGCAGCCGGATGAGGGCGTCCAGGGCCGTCGCGCTCTCGGAGTCGATCTCCAGGACGCGGCGGTAAGACTCCACAGCGCCGGGCACATTCGCCAGCCGCTGTTCTTGGACGTCGGCCATCGCCAGCAACGTTGCCGTCTGCCGCTCGGGCTCGGGCTCTTGCTGCACGAGACGCTCTTGAGTTTCCGCCAGCTCTTCCCACGACTCTGAACGGGTCTGGAAGTTGACCAGCTCGCGCAGCGCCGAGACGCTCTCGGGGTTGAGCTCGAGGGCCTTCTCCAGCGATTGGATTCCGTACTCGGCGTGGTTGAGGTGCTCGCCGTACCAGCGACCGATCTTCACCCAGAGCTCGCAGCGCTCGTTGGGGTCTTCGATCTGCAGAACCAGCTCGTTGTACTCGTTGAGCAGCTCGGTCCACTTGCCGTGCTCGGTCGCAAGACGCTCGAGTTCACGTGCGGTGTGGTCGTTGGCGTAGTCGACGTTGAACGCAGCCTGCAACGTCGCAAAGGCCATGTCCGAGTCTTCCAGATGCTCTTCGAACACGGTTGCGGCGTTCTGCAGCGCAGCCACGCGGCTGTCGTTGTCCTCGAGGACCTCGGCTCGGTTGATGAGCAACTCGCCCAACGAACCGTAGTCCTCGGTGTCCCGATAGATCTGCTCGAGAGCCTCGCCCGCCGGAGCGTGCGCGAGGTCGTTCTCGAGAATCTCTTGGTACGCGCCGGCGGCCTGGGTTTGGTCCTCCAGGCGCTCCTCCCAGATCGATGCGATCTGCATGAGGACGTCGATCTTCTCGTCGCCCTCGAGCACCTTGGTCTTCTGCTCGAGGATGCCAATCGCGTCGTTCCAGCGAGCCTCTTGCGTGTAGAGAGCCTCGAGCGCCGCGAGGGCTTCCATGTTGCCCGGCTCCATGTGCAGAACCGAGTGCCAGGACTCAATCGCCTGGTCGGGCTGCATCAAGTACTCGCCGTGGATCCGGCCGGACTTGGCGTGGAGGTCCTGCAGCTCGTCTTGCCCGATGACGTGGGGGCCCTGAGCGATCAGACTCTCGACGACCTGGATGAGCTCGACCCATGCCTGTGAATCCTCGTAGATGCGATGAAGCGCCTGGAGGGTTTCGAGGTTGTTCGGATCGAGGTCCAGCGCGTTGAGCCACGCATCGAGTGCGTTTCGGTCGCGCTCGAGCTTGCCGCCGTAGACACGGCCCAAGGTCTGATACGCGTCCACGCGAGTCTGCGCGTCCTCGATGACGAACACCTGGCGTTCGAGAATCTCGACCAGGTCGTCCCATCGTTCGTGGGACTCGTGCAGCGCAGCCAACTCGCCCAGTGCGAGCGGGTCTTCACCGCGCAAGTCCAACACGCGGTTCCACAGATCGATGGCATCGGTCTCGCGATCCAGCGTGTCGGAGGCGAGCTTCGCCATGCGCTGGTAGCAATCCGCGGTGTCCTCGTCGGTGTTCGCGACGTCGACGGTCTTTTGATAGACGTCGAACAGCTCCTCCCACTTGTGCTGGTGGAGGTAGAGCGTCTCCAAGCGACCCAGCGCCGTGGCGTTGGCGGGGTCGTTCTCGAGTGCCCGGGTGTAGGCGGCAACGGCCTGCTCGTGGTTGTGCAGGTCGCGTTCGAACGTCTCGGCCAAACGCACTTCCAGGTCGACGAGTTCCTCGCCGTCCATCGTGATGCGAATGCGACGCTGAAGGATCTCGGCCAGGTCCTGGGCCATTCCCAGCTGGCTGTAGATACGATCGAGAGCCGCAAGCGCCTCCGTGTTCTCGCCGTCGAGCTCGAGGACAGCGCGGTAGGCTTCGATTGCCCGGCCACCGTCGCCCAGCCGCTCGTCCAGCACCTTGGCGCTACGCATCAGGACGCTTTGCTTGACCTCCGGAGGCTGCTCCTCCTCGAGGATCTGCGCGCCCACATCGACGATGTGTCCCCACTCTCCGGTCTGCTCGGCAAGCCGAGCCAGCTCCTCATGCACCTGCTCGCTGGACGGGTCGTCGATGTACGCCCGCAGCCACCAGATGTATGCGTCGCCGGGGCTGCCGAGGCGGTGCTCGCAGATCTCGGCCACGTTCTGGATGATCGAGAGCCGCTCGTGCTGGTCCTCGGTCGCTCCAAGCTTCACCTCACCAAGCTTCACCAGCGCGTCCCAGCGCTCTGCAGCTTGATAGATAGGCTCGAGGATCTCGGCGATCTCGCTCTGATGCTCACCACTGGTGAAGATCAGCTCGAGCGCCTGCAGCGTTTGCTCGTGTGCCGGGTCGATGTTGAGAATCTCGCGATAGGCCTCGATGGCCTTCGCGGACTCGTTCATCTGGACCTGGTAGGTCTGGCCCATCCGGAAGTAGAGCGCGATCAGGTCGTGCTCATCGCCGGTGATGGCCACCTGTCGACGAAGGTTCTCGACCAGCTGTGGCCACTGCTCGGTGTGCGTGAAGATCCGATCCAACGCACCGATGGCGGCGACATCCTCAGGGTCGTTGTCGAGGACCTCGAGGTACCGACCGACCGCGTCCTCGACGTTGGCCAGACGCTCTTCTTGAATCCGCGCCAGGCGGGAGAGCATCTGCGTCTTGGCATGCGGGTCCAGGAGCTTGTCGGCTTGCTCGGAGAGCAGTGCCGCAAACTTCTCCCAGTCGCCCGTCACTTCAGCGAGGCGCTCGAGCTGCTCGACGGTGAGCTCGGACTTCGGGTCCGTGGCCAGCGCGCGCGCGTACGCATCGAATGCCTTGTCGAACTCGGAGAGCTGAAGCTCGTAGATGCCCGCCACTTGGTGGAGCCGCTCGATCTTGCCGACCGGATCCTCCGTGTGCTCGACCATCACCTCGTAGATTTCGACCAGCTTCTCCCACTCGGAGAACTCCTCGTAGTGCGGTGCCAGTGCGTGAGCAGCCGCCATGGGCTCGTTGTCACCATGCGCGATGCGTTGCAGCGCCTCGATGGTCGGCTCGTGCGCCGGGTCGTGCGCGAGGACCTCACGGTATGCCTCGATCGCTCGAACCATGTCGGCGAGCTGGTTCTCCCAGAGTTGACCGATTCGGTAACGAAGCGCTGTCTGCTCCTCGGGGGTGTCGAACGCATCGACGGCCCGCTCCAGGATCTGATGCTGGTCGAGCCAGCGCTCGGCCTGCCCGTAGAGACGGTCCAGGGCCTGAATCGCTTGTGGGTCTCCCGGCTCGATGTCGAGGACCGCCTGGTAGGTGTCGATTGCGCGGTCGGTATCCTTGAGCTCGGCGTCGTACACCTGACCGAGCACGTACAGGGCCTGCCGACGATCGTCCGGGTCGTCCGCGAGTTCGCTCTTGCGCTGATAGACGTCCCGCAGTGGCTCCCACCGCTCGAGCTGTACGTACAGCCGCTCGAGGGCTTCGAGCGTGTCACCGTCTGAGTCGTCGAGCGTCAGCACCCGCTGATAGAGCTCGATCGCGCCTTCGGCGTCTTCCATCACGCCTTCGCGAATGCTCGCCGCGTAGGCCAGCATCTTCTTCTGGTCCTCGGGGTCCTCGACCATCTCGGCCTTTCGCACGACCGCGGCCACGAGGGGCTCGAAGTTGTTCGTGCGACGGTGGACCTCCATGAGTGAGTCCACGGCTTCGACGTTCGCGGGATCCACCTCGAGCATCTTCTCGTAGGTCGCTGCCGCGCTCGGGGCATCGTCGATGGCGGTCTCGTAGGTTCGAGCCACCTTGCCGAGGATGGCCAGCCGAAGCTGGTCGTCGACCACGTCGTCGACCACGCCTTCGTACAGCGCAACCATCTCGGAGAACGCCCCCATCTGGTTGGCGAGGTTGTCGAGGCGCGCCTGCGTGTCTTCGCGGCTTGGGTCCTCTTTGAGAGCCCGGCCGAACGCATCGAACGCCTTCTGAGGCTCGTCGCCCGCGAGCTCGTACAGCTCACCGATTTGGTGCAGGAGCTGGATCTTCTCGCCCGGCTCGAGAGAGTGCTTGACCATGATCTCGTAGGCCGCGATCAACTTGGTCCAGTCGTTGCTGGCCTTGTAGATGGGCTCGAGAATCTTGGCGACGGAGAGCTGGTGCTCCTCGTCCTCGAGCAACGTCTCGAGGGCTTCGAGTGCCGACTCGTTGACGGGGTCGAACTCCAACACCCGGTTGTAGGTCTCAACCGCAAGCGCCGGCTGGTTCAGCTTCTTGAGCTGGAGCGACCCCAGCCGCAAGTTGAGCTCGATCTGCTCCGACGGGTCAGCCGTGAGCGCGAGCTGACGGCTGAGGTTTTCAGCAAGCTCGGTCCACTGCTCAGCGTCGAGGTAGAGACGATCGAGCGCCGTGATCGCACGCGTGTTGATGTCGTCGTCCGCGAGGATCTCGTTGTAGGTAACGATTCCGTCGGCCGGGCGACTGAGCATGTCGACCTGCAGGTGCGCGATCTTGAAGCGAAGCTCCTCGCGCGCATGCGGATCGTTCTCGAGCTCGACCTTGCTCCGATAGACATCGAGCAGCTGGTCCCAGTTCTGGTCCCGGGAGTACAGAGCCTCGAGGGCATCGAGGGACCCAGCGTCGCCGGGATCGATATCGACGGCGCGCTGATAGCAGGCGATCGACTTCTCGCTGTCTCCAAGCTGCTGGTCGTAGAGTGTCGCGAGACGCGTCAGCAGCCGACGCATCAGACCGCTCTCGAGATCCTTCGAGACCGCCTCTTCGTGGAGGTCGGCGAAATCCTGCCACCGGTCTTCGACCGTGGCGATGTTCTCGAGCGACTGCGCCGCGACCTCGTTGTCGGGCTGCTCGCGGAAGGCACGTGCGTACACGTCGAATGCCCGCGCGCTGTCCCCCATCGAATGCGAGAGCAGCTCGCCGATTCGCAGCAACAAGTCGACCCGCGACTGGCTGTCCTCGGAGGCGTCAGCCTGGATCTGCAGGCACTGGACCTGCTCGGCGTGGGCTTCCATCGCCTCGTAGATCGGCAGCAAAATGCCGGCAACCTTCACCCGAAGCTCGGTACGCTCCGCCGACTCTTCGGCGACTTCGCCCGTTTCTTCGTCGGTCTCATCATTCGCTTGGGGAAGCTCCAGCCAACCTTCGAGTCGATCGCGGGCAGAGTCGCTGGCCGGATCGATTTCGAGAACCTGACGATAGAGTTCGACGGCTTCTTCCGGCTTCTCGAGCCGGTCCTGCATGATCACGCCAAGGCGCAGCAGGTACTCCGCGCGCGCGTCCGCATCCTCATCGGACGCGACACTCAACTCGCGCTCGAGAACGCCGGAAAGGTCTTCCCAGCGCTCGAGGTTGCTGTAGATCCGATCGAGAGCCGACAGGACCTCGGGGTCCTCGACGCCCGAATCCAACACCGCGTTGTAGGCCTCGATGGCTTTGTCGTGGTGTCCGAGCTGCTCGTGGATCGAACCGATCCGGGTCTGCGTCGCTCGTTTCTCGTCCTCGTCGGTGGACAGCGAAAGCTTGGTGTCAAGGACGGCAAGTAGATCTTCCTCGCGGCCCAGCGCGAGGAACAGACGCTCGAGCGATGCGAGAGCGGTGGGCTCTTCGGGATCGATCTCAATGATCGCCTGGTTCACCGCCAGCGCCGCATCGAGATCAGCCATGTGCTGCTCGTTGATCTCGGCGAGCTTCAGCCGCAGCGGCAGACTGTCCGCCTGTTCACCATACTCCTTGATCGCCAACTCGAGCGACTGCGCGAGCGGCTGCCACTGGTTGGTCGTCTCCGCCAGTCGCTCCAGGTGCTCGCGCGCATCCGTGGCCGTGTGGTCCTCGTCGAGGGCCTTCTGGTAGTAGGCGAACGCCTCCTCCGGCTCGTGTGCAATGCGCTCGGAAAGGTCTGCCAAGCGCCGGAACAGGCCTTGGCGCGCCTCTGCGTCTTCCTCGTTGTCGAGCTTGATGCGCAGCGGACGTGCGAGGTGACGCTCGTCGCCGGCTTCTTCGTAGAGCTCGATCAACTTCTCGGCGACGGTGAGGTTGTCCCCATCGCCCAGCGCCTTCTCGAGTGCCCGAACCGCACGGTCCGGCTTGCCGATCTTGTCGCGGTACAGCGCGGCGATCTTGAGCTGAAGCTCAACCTTCCGATCCCCCTCGGCGGTGTCCGACTCGCGCTCGAGAACGCGGATGAACTCGGCCCACTTGTCCTGCTTTGCGTAGAACTGCTCGAGCGCATCCATGTCGCCCTCGGCGACGTAGAGCTTCTTGAGCTGATCTTGGGCGCGACGGTTGTCGGGCTCGACCTCGTGCAGCGCTTCCCAGGTGCGGATCGCGGCGGCGTTGTCTTTGACCTTGTCGGCGTAGAGCAGGCCCAGCTTGACCAGGTACTGCGACTTCTTGGTCGGGTCAGCCGTGACCTCGATGAGACGCTCGAGCGTGCCCGACAGCGCGGGCCAGTTCTTCTCGCGCTCCTGCATGTGCTCGAGGTTTTCGAGAGCCTCGACGTTGTCGGGATCGCTCTCGAGAACCTGCGACCACAGTTCGATCGAGATGGCCGGCTTCTTGATCTTCTGACCCGCAACGCGGGCAACCTCGAGGAGCTGCGCTTTGCGCTCTTCGGGGTCTTCGATGAGCGCCAGCTCCTTCTGCTGGACCGCGAGCATTTTCTCCCAGTCCCGCCGACGCTGATACAGCTCCTTGAGCTTGCCGATCGCGGTGGGATCGTACTCGTCGCACTCGAGCACGGCCTCGTAGCTCTTGATGGCTTCGGCCTGGTTGTTGAACTTCTCCAGGAACAACGCACCCGCTTGCAGGTGGAGCTCTTTGCGAGCGTCCATGTCCTGCACGAGTTCGGCCCGACGGCGAATCCGGCCGATCAGATCCGGCCAACGCTTCATCGACTCGAACTGCGTCTGCTGCTCCTGGACAACCTTGAGCAGCTGCTCCGTCTCGCCCGCGGCGTCGAGCAGCTTTTCCAGGCCATTGAGCGTCGTGACGACCAGACCCGGCTGCCGCAATCGCTCGCGGTACAGCTCGACCAGCTCCCAGTGCAGCGCGACCTTCTCTTCGAGCTGCTCCGGCGAGTCGTCCGGCGTGTTCTTGATCTGATCTTTGAGCAGATCGGCGACGTTGCTCCACTTGTTGTTGTCGACGTAGAGCTGCTTGAGGCGTGCCCGAGGGAACACCTTGCCGGGCATCTTGCTGACGGCGTCGCGCCACGCATCGATCGCCCGCTTGCCACCCTTCTTGTCGGCTTCTTGCGCCTTCTCGATCAGCTTCATCTGATCGGCGTCGAACGACTCGTCGCCAAGTGAAACCGGCTCGGGCTCGGGCTCGGGCTCGGGCTCCGCTTCTGCCTCGGGCTCCGCTTCCGCCTCGGCCGCGGCCTCTACTTCCGCCTCGGCCTCCGCTTCCGCCTCGGGCTCCACTTCCGCCTCGGGCTCTACGTCCGCCTCGGGCTCCGCTTCCGCCTCGGGCTCCGCTTCCACCTCGGCCGCGGCCTCTGCAGCTTCCGCCTCGAGCTCTGCCTTGAGTTGTGCTTCTTCAGCCGCGATCTCAGCTTCGAGCTCGGCCTCTTCGGCCGCGAGTTGTGCTGCCGCCTCCGCGTCAGCATCAGGCTCGGCTTCCGGCTCGGCTTCCGCTTCGGCTTCGGCTTCGGCTTCGGCTTCCGGCTCGGCTTTGGCTTCCGGCGCAGGTCCGAAGGAGTCGAAGTCCACCGAATCGATCGCGCTGACCTCGTCTTGGTACGCGGTGACGGTCGGGTGGTCGGGCGCCACATCGACGGCCAGACCCAGGAAGCGACCGGCCGTGCCGGTGTCCTGGAACGAGCGCCACGCGAACGAACCGGCCTCGAGCGCCAACAAGACTCGCTCGGCGGGATCCTGCAGGGATGCGACACCGCGCTCGGCGAGCGGGATCAATGCGTCGGCTTGCCCGGACTCCTCTGCACTTGCCACCAGCTTTCGGAACGCAGCGACGTTCCAGAGCGTCTCGTCCGACGAACCCAACGTGCCGGTCGAGTAGGCGAGGTCGAGTGCCTGGTGGAAGAAGTACGCAGCCATCTGCGGGTTGTTCAAACGAACGTCCCAGATGTCAGCGAAGAACCGGAGCATGTCGACCTTGTCGGAGTCGGTCTCCAACATCGACACGCGACGGTCTTGAAGTTTCTGCACGTGCTGCAGTTGGCCAGCGGCCGCGAGCATCGTGTCCGAGAGGTACCCAGCCGCCTCGTTGTTTGGATCCGACTCCAGCGCCTTGAACAGCAACGGAAGAAGCCGCTCGTCTTCCGGCGATTCTTGGTGAAGGATCTGTGCGCCCTTCATGTACATAGCGGACAGCTGCGAACCACGGTTGGGCACCTTCGCCCCGAGGGGATCATCCTCGCCCGTAAGTGTAGTCAGCTGCGCGTAGACGTTCTCCAGGCCCAGTTCCCAATTGGAGCGGTCGTACAGCGTCTCTTGGAAACGTGCCTGGTACAGCTCGTTGTCCGGCTCCGCTTCTGCCGCGGTGCTGAGATGCTGCTTGGCGTCGTCGAAGTTGCGAAGGCTCAGCTGCGCCGCACCGAAGTCGTAGTGCAGGCTTCCGGCGAGCGCCTCGTCGCGGTTCGCCTTGAGCTCGAGACCCATCAAGCGCGTGACCATCTCGAGGTTGGCCATCGTCCCGTAGATCTGTCGTGCCCGACGCAGCGCTTCGAGGTTGCTCTGGTCGAGCTTGAACGCCTTCTGATACGCCTGCATCGCACGCGCCTTGTCGAGGAACACGTCCTCGCAGGCGCGGGCGAGTTCGAAGAACGCCTTCGACTGCTCGGCTTTGTCGCTCGCGGCGCCGGCCTCGGCTTCGAGTTCGTCGACCACTGTCGACCAATCGTCGACCTCCCGAAGGCGCTGTTTGATCCGCTGGGTGAGTTCCATGTGCGCGCTATCCTTCGAGACTTACAGGGAAAACCCGCGCTCGAAACGTTGCTGGATATAACACGCGCGCGGCGTCGCTCACAAACGGCTAGGCACCCCTACGCGGCCAATTTCTGAAGCTCTTGTTGGGCCGGTCCGTCGGAGCGATCGAGCTGGGCTGGCCCTCGGGGGCCACCGCCGTGCACCCACGTGAACCCGAGTGCAGTGATGCCCGCGAATTAGAACGCGCCCGCCGGTCCGAGAACAGGTCTCGGAACCACGACGAGCGCGACGGTCGAACGCCGCAGAGCGAGTGCCCCACGGCGGTGCGGAGTCCGACTAGATCACGTCCTGCATGCGCGCGATCGTGCTGTTCGCAGCCTTCTTGAGGTGTTCCGGAACGTCGTTGCCAGCCTTGGAGAGGAACCCTTGGAGGGCCTCCACCGCTTCGTTTCGCTGGCGGAGGTCCGCGTACGCCATGCCCAGGCCGAACAAGACGTCGGGCATGTCGGGGTCGATGGCCTTGGCGGTCTTGAACGAATCGACGGCTTCCTTGGGCTTGTTGAGGGCCCGCTGGGCCCGGCCGAGGCCGTTCCACATGTCCGCATCTTTGTCGTTCACCTTGACACCGGTCTCCAGAACCGCTTGGCCCACGTTGGCGTGGCCGTAGTCGATGTACATGTTGCCCAGTGAGACGAACGACGCGCTGAAGTTCGCGTTGAGTTCGATCGCTTTTCGGAACGCCGTGTCCGCCTGAACCGGGTTGTCGAGCCGCTCGTAGAGCACGCCCATGCGGTAGCTCGCCTGGTAGTGGTCCGGGTCGAGCTTGAGCGTCTCCTGGTACTTGGTGATCGCCTCTTTGTACTTCGCTTCTTTGTCGGCCTGCGCCGCGCCGGCCTGCTCGCCTTGCGCTGCGGTCACGACACCAAGCTTGAAGATGTAGTTGGCATCCGGCGCATCGCCCATGTTCTCGACGGCATCCTCAAACGCCTTTGCCGCATCCACCAGCTTGCTCTGCTTCTGATAGACGAGTCCGAGGGTGTAGTGCGCCTTGGAGTGCGTCGGGTCGATCTCGATCGCTTCCTTGAGGTAGCGCTCTGCCGAGGAGGTGTTGCCCTTCTTCTCGGCCTTGATGCCTTCGTTCATCCGGTTGGTGGACTGGACACGCTGGCGACTTGCCAACTGACAGCCGGGCGCGACTGCGACAACGGGAACGGACAACGCGAGGAGGAGGAGGATGCTGCGCATGTCGATTGGGGCCCCGCCTGGTGAGGGGGAACGGGGCGGCTCGGATTCGGATGGTATCGGCGCCGCTCCTAGGTGACAAGACCGGCCGGCAGCAAACCGCTCTCCGCTGAACACCGGGCGAGCCCCGAGCTCCACTCAACCGGGGCGGATCTTCTGCCGAACCGTCAACCCGGCCTACAACCCACCCGCACCGAACCCGGAGGACGCAACGAACGACCAGCCCGATAGCGACACTCAATGAGGGTTGCAGAAGCGGTCGACAGGAGTTGCCAAGACGGCGCTCGGACAATCCAAGCGGCAGTCCGCGGTCAAGGCGATGCAACACACGACCGCGAGAGCGACGCCCGTGCCAACCGCGCCGTGGAGCACTTTCCTTCGTCTTTCGCCTCTCTCCCACGCTCGGACGGCGCTTCGATGCTTCGAAATTCGATCGGTCATCCGCCCGCATCACTTCTACCAAGGTCGGCGGCCTCAGATTCCCGTGGAACTCGACGAGACAAAGGGGCTGTCCCTCCTTCCGAACCAACAAAAAAGGCGAGCCCGCAGGCTCGCCTTCTCCGTTTGGCGCCTCAATCAGCCGGGCTCGAGGACGAACGGGTACGTGACGACCACGTTGCCGCCGCCTTGCGGCTTGGGGAACTTCCAGCGCTTGACCGCCTTGGCCACGCAGTTGGCGACGTTCTTGTCCTTGAGGGAGGACTGAGCCACGACTGCGACGGGCACCTTACCGGTGGGTCCGATGGTGAACTGGACTGCGACGCGACCCTTGAGGTTCGGGTCCTTCACGAGGCCCTGGTTGTAGCAGTGGCGAACCTCGTTGATGTGGGCGCGAACGATTCGCCGAATGATGTCCTTGTCGAGGGCACCCTTGACCTTGGCTTTCGCCTGACGGATTCGGGGGACTCGCTTGCCGCGACCACCGAAGCCAGCACCCGAGCCACGACCGTAGCCGGAGCCCGTACCGCCGCCGCCACCCTTGCCGATGAGGCCGGTGTTGCCGAGGCCGATGGTGCCTTCGCCGGTACCACCGCCGCCGCGACCGGTGCCGACCAGACCGAGTCCGCCGACGCCGAAGGCTTCGCCGACCTCAGTGCCGGTCAAGCCACCCCAGACATCCTCGTCGTCGTTTCCGACCGCGAATGCTCCTCCATAAGGAGACGCCAGGAAGTGGCCGCTCTCCGAGGCCATCATGCCGAGAATACCGGCCTGACGAGCCTGCATGTCGGGGTCGAAGTTCCGAGCCATCTGCGGGATGGCGTCTTTGGGGCCCTTCATGGCGTACAGACCGGACTTCTGCTTCGAAGTCGGCTTACCCATCTTGCCCTCTTCGCCTTTGTGGCGCTGACCGCTACCACCGGCTTCGTCGTCAGAGTCCTCTTGCTCTGGCGGAGGCTCTTCTTCGGGCGTCTCGTCGGGCTGGTTCATGTAGCCGACGAAGCGGTTTTCACCCATCTCGTCGTCGAGGCTCATGCCGTCGCCCGCGGGCAAAGCAAGGTGCGCGAGCACCAGGAGGGAGCCAAGGACCACCAGCGACGCGGCGCTGTAGAGCCAGAACGGCTTGTCGGTCTCGGACTTCTGGGCAATGACCTTGCCGGGCGGGACCGAGTTGACGTGGAAGACCAGTCCGCTGTGCGCGACCTTGCAGTGCGCTCCGGCGGGGATCGGGAACGAGTAGGTCGAGCCCATGGCCGCTGCGCGACCGGAGCTGACCAACTCTTGAAGGCTGAGCTTCTGACCGTCGAGCGTGACATCACCGGTCATCTGAGCGGTGAAGTTCAGGGTGGAGTCGCCCGAGCCACTCCCGCGAACCAGCGGGAAGGCCGTGCCGTCGGGAAGTCCCGAGGGCGGTGCGGCGAACGTGGCATCCGTGCCCTCACCAATGGTGTAGTTGGGCGTGCCCTTGTCGGAGAGTCGAGCGATGCCGATCCCGAACGGCACGAGACCGAAGAAGGCGAGGACGACCCCGATGCCGCCAAAGCCAGATCCCGGAGCCATCGGCGCGGGGCGACCCGTTGCCTGCGCTTCTGCTGCTTCGGTTTCGTAGGCCTGCCACTCGCTGGTGCGCAGGATCGTGTCGCTGGCGAAGAACCCGGCGCCGCCGACGAGCATGAGCCCGCCGAGCGCGAGGAAGACCGGTGCAGATGCGCGGCGGCTCTTCACCTGGCCGACGTGCTGGACGTCGAGCACGGTGCGGCCGTAGATGGTCATGACCTCGGTGACCGTGGAGCCGTCTTGACGCTCGACTTCCGAGGCGTCGACCTGCATCACCGGGCGTGCCGGAGCAGCCATGGGGGCAGCAGCAGCCATCGGAGCCGCTGCTGCAGCAGCCATCGGAGCCGCTGCGACGGGGGCAGCCATTGGCGCTGCGGTCATCGGAGCCGCGGCTGGCGCAGAATGCGCAGCCGCGATGACAGTCTGGGACTGAGCACCAGCGCCGGCGGCGGCCGCAAACACGACCTCAACCCGGTAGGGCCCGAACTCGAGCGCGTCCCCATCCTTGAGCACCGCGTTCTTCTCGACCCGCTGCTCGTTGAGCGTCGTGCCGGTGGAGCTGCCAAGGTCGATGACTCGGACATCCGACCCCGAAACCTCGATGACAGCGTGCATGCGAGCAACGGCGTCGTCTTCGAGGCAAAGATGCGAGCTCTTCAGCTTGCCGATCTTGATGACGTCCTGGGAGAGCGTCTTCTCTTCGACCAGCGCGCCATTGTGAAAGATTTTGAGGTTCAGGGTCTGGGACATCGGGAGTCCTTCGGGTTCAGGCGCCAAGACACCCCGTCTCGCGGGAAGTTCCGGCAGCTCTGATCTTTTTTCGCAGGATTTCGGGGGTGGGTTGCGTTCGATGCAGCGCCATCAGCGCGTTCTCACTCCAACCCGTGGTCGGCCAGCGGAGTGGCCGGGAAGGCCGCTCTAGATATCGAAGGAGAGCGAGATGAGCTCGGAGATGAAGTGCGGCCGGATCGTGATCAGGCTGGCGTGCTTCACGCGGGCGCGGGAGTTCACGTTCGCACCGTCGGGGCTGAGGATCTCACCATCGACGTTGTCGTCGTCGAAGTCGTAGACCGTGGTGTCGCCACCTTCGACGCGTGCAGCCGAGTCAGCGTCTCCATCGTTGCCAGGGGCAGCAACCGCGGTGGATGCAGCCGCCATGGACAGAGCGAGGGTCGTGGTGATGGCGAGGAGCTTTGCGCGCATGGGTCTTCCTTCTTTCGACGACGTTGGTTGGAACGATGGCTGACGCGCCAGGGCCTGGCACGCGGCCGCCGGACGCACCTTGGGCGAGTCCACCGTTCGCGCGCATCGTATCCGTGGGCTGGGGGCGTTGTCCACTGCTCCCAAGCGCCGAAATCGCGTGTGCGCGGCGCAGCTGTTCACCCGGGGCCGCGATCACGACTACGGTTTCGTCAATGGTTCGGGTTTTCTCTCCCCCGAGGCCGTCCGATCTCTGGAAAACGGCCGTTCAGGGGTCGACGAATGCGAAAGCCGCGGGATCGCCCGGGTGGGCAAACCGCGCCGAGGATCGAGCGGTCCGGCAGCTCAGCGGTTGCCCTCGGCCTCTGCGTCCAGCGCTCGCTTGGCGTTGCGCTCCATCTCCAGCAACTCCTCGCGCCGAGCTTCGAGTTCGGCGCGGTACAGCGCTTCCAGCTTCGCAGCATCGGCCTCGAGCTGGTGCTGCACACCGATGAAGCTGGCGTACTCCACGAGGTTTGCCATGCGGTGGTGGGCATCCGCCACGGCATCGGAGTACAGCGGATCCTTCTTGGCCATGTTCGCGAAGCGCTCGAAGTAGGCGGTGGCGCTCTCCCCCTCGCGGACGCCATCACCGTCGGACTTGGGGGCGACGTGCTCCTGGTACAGCACGCCAGCGTTGTACAGAGGTCGAGGATCGGAGCCGTTCAACTCGAAGGCCTGAGCGTACGCTTGCTCCGCCCCGGAAAAATCACGGGTCCCACGCTTCGCGACGCCAAGCGCGAGCGTGGCTTCGTGTTTGCGCGCTCCGGACCCGAGCCCCGCCACGACCTCGAGGTTCTCTTCCGCCGACGCGAAGTTACGCAGCTCCAGTTCGAGGAGTGCAGCGTTGAGACGCGCATTAACATGCTGCGGGTCGAGGTCGATCGCTTTCTCGAATGCCCGGAGCGCACGCGTCGGTTCCTCGCCTTGGAGCGCCAGCAGTCCTTGAATGTTCCAAAGCTCGGCCGACGTCCGACCGGTCGCTGTCGCGCGGCGATGCGCTTGGGTCACGACGAGGTCCGCAAGCAGTGCGTACGACCGATCACCTGCGACCGCCCGCTCGTAGTACAGCCGCGCCAATCCTTCATACGCGACGAGGTTGTCGCTATCGAGCGCGAGGACGGCTTGGAGGCTGCGCTGTGCCTGGTCGAAGTCGGCGACGTTGTCCGACTCCAAGTAGCGCGCGCGATAGACGTGCGCGAGGTTGAGCCACGGAGGAAGCAGGCGGCCTCGCCCCTCGTTGGCGCGGCGGTACCAACGGATCGCCTCGTCGGCTTTTCCCTCGTGATACGCGAGCGTCCCGAGGTTGTTGTAGGCGAGCCCGAAGTCCGGATCGACGCGCACAACGTCCAAGTAGGCGGCCTTCGCTTGCTCGGGCGTCCCGCACATCTCGAGCGCGACACCGGCATTGAAGCGATGCTCGGCCTCGCCGGTCCGTGCAAACGTCCGGTCAAACGCCGCGACGTGTCTGCGGCAGGTCTGCGTGTCGAGCGTGCCAGCCGCTCGGGCGCGTTCGAAGGACGCCGCGGGGTCCTCCAGCTCGCGAGCCGTCGGGCACGGCTCCGGGCATGACGTCCGAGCGCCTCGTTGTCCCACCCCACCACTGACGCAACCCATCACGCCCGCGCAAACCCAACCGACCCAAACCCACCGTCGCATGCTCCATTGCACGACGAGGTTGGACTCGGGTTCCCACGACCTCGGAAAAACGGCGCGGGCACGGAGACCGATGCGTTCGCCCGGTCTCGAGTGCCACAGCACCCGGGCCGCGCATCGTGGCACGAAAAAAGCGGCGAGCTCTGGGAGCCCGCCGCTTCTTCGGAGTGCCAAGCGTGCTCGGCTATTCCGTCTTCTCTTCCTTCTTGTCGGCAGGCGGCGCAGCAGCGGCGGATGCCCCAGCCGCAGCGTCGCGAGCCTTCTTCTCGAGGTCGAGAAGGCGCTGGCGCTCTTCAGCCTCTTGCTTCTTCTGGATCTCTTCGAGCTTCTTCGCCTCAGCCTCGAGCAACTTCATCTCCTCGAGGTCCTTCTTGTACTGCGCGATGTTCTCGATGCGCTGCTTTGCATCGGCCACGAAGTCGCTGAGTTCCTTGTCGCCCGACGCTTTGCTGACAAACTTGCTGAAGTAGCCCTTGGCGGTCTCGTTCTCCTTGAGTCCGTCGCCATCGCTGTTGGGGCCGATGTGGCCCTGGTACAGCACACCAAGGTTGTACAGCGGACGCGGGTCCTTGCCGCTCATGTCCATCGCCTTCTTGAAGGACTTCTCGGCGTCCTTGTACTTGCGAAGGCCACGCTGAGCGACGCCCAGTCCGAGGAAGGTCTCGACGTTCTTCTTCTGACGCGAGTCCTTGAGCGCGATGTTGAGGCTCTTCTCTGCCTGCGCGTAGTCGCGGAAGCGGATGGAGATCATCGCGATGTTCATGTGCGCGTCGGCGTGGTCGGGCTTGATGCTCGCCGCCTTGGTGAACGCCTTGAGTGCGTCGACCTGGTTCTCACGCTCCATGAAGATGAGGCCCTTGATGTTGTAGATGTCGGGGCTCTCGACGCCCGTCTCTCCAAACACCCGCAGGGACTGCGTGACGACCAGGTCGGCAAGCAGGATGTACGACTTGTCCTTGAGGCGACCGCGGTCGTAGTACAGACGCGCGAGGTTCTCGTAGGCAAGCTGGTTGGACGAGTCGACCGCGAGCACCGTCTGAAGGTTCCGCTCCGCTTTGGAGAAGTCGTCAGACTTGGGGTCGCTGGAGTACTTGTCCCGAAGGGCTGCGGCGAGGTTGTTCCGCGGCGCCTTGGTCTTGGGGTTCGCTTCCACGGCCCGCTTGAAGTAGTCGAGCGCTTTGCTCTCCTTCTTACGGTTCCAGTAGATGACGCCCAGGTTGTTGTAGGCGAGGTCGAACTTCGGCTCTTTCTTGATGATCGCTTCGTAGATCTTCTCGGCCTCCGCCGTCTTGCCGCACTCCTCGAGCACTGCACCGGAGTTGAACCAAGCGATCGTCATCTGGGAGCCGTACTCCTTGTAGACCTTGGCGAAGTCCTTCGAGAAGGACTCACACTGTCCAGCGCTGAGCTTGCCCGACGCCTTCGCTTTGTCGTAGCGAGCACCGACGTCCCCGAAGGCCTTCTTGGCCTCGGCCGAAGCCTTGGAGGGGTCGGTTGCAGCCCCAGCCGTCCCCGCAGGGTTGTCGGTGCTGGGGTTGTCCTTCTTGCAGCCCGCGGCGGTGGACAGTGCCACCGACAGAGCGATGAGTCCGAAGATGTTTTGGATACGCATGATGATGTTCCTCGTGATGCGAGTCGGACCTAGAGGCCCTCTTCGGAGGCCCCTTCTTCGGACTTGGCAGGCTTTTTCTTGGCTTTGGGCTTCTCACCGTCGAGCGACGTCTGCACGCCGACAACGTCGAGGCGGCTGTCGGTGTAGACCGACGTGCCGAACAGCTCCTCGGTGGCCGGGAATTTCTCCGGGTCACGCTGCTGAAGCTCGGCCTCGCACATGCGGCTGAACTCGTTGAAGAACTGGAACTCGGTGGACCGCTCGAGGCAGTACGTGAACGCGTTGTTCGCAAGTTCCTGCGGCTTGGCTGCCTGGTCGGCAAGAGCATCGCAGTAGGCGAAGACCTGGTCTTCGACCTTGAAGCTGCGGGGCACCTCGGCACGGTACAGCTGGTCTGCAAAGTTCTGCATCGAGATGGCCGAACGAGCAGCGGCAGCGAGGACCCAGTAGGGGCTCTGCGAGGTCTTCACCTTCGCGTAGCGCTCCTGGAGTTCCAGCGCGACGGAGACCTTCTTGTCGAAGAACTCCTTGAACCGCTTCTTCGACTCGGTGGCAGTCTTCAACTGCTCCTTGTACTCGCGCTCGTACTTGGGAAGACCGACGTCCTTCTTCCACTCCTCGACTGTGAAGTCGAGACCAGCAGGCATGACGTTCTGCAGGTACTCCTCGTACTTCTGGTCGGCCGAGTAGACCATCGACATGCCGACGGCGTTCTTGTACGCCTCGACGCGCTCGACCTCCTCGGCCGGCATCTTGGGCTTCTTGCCCGACAGCTTCAGCGCAGTCGAGAAGTGGCCCTGTGCCTGCTTGGCCTTCTTGGCATCCCGTGTGTGCACCGTGACGATGCCCTGTGTTGGGTTGCCGCAGAACTTCGGCAGGTCGTTCTTCTTCTTCTTCGCTTTGCGACGAAGCTTCCGAGCCTTCTCTTTGACGTCCTTGCCTGCGTTCGCCTTCTCGCGCTTGATGCTGATGCAGCTGTCGAACAAGAGGGTCTTGGAACAGGACTGGCGCCAGAGGATCTGGCCGATGGCCGCTTCTGCGACGACACGACGGTCGACGCCGCCCTTGGTCCCGTAGCGAGAGACGAACTCACGTGCGTGTGAGAGCTTCTCGTCGTCGTTGTCCAGGAGCTCGTGCTTGGACCAGAAGATCTTCGCGGCGGTGCCTGGGTCCTTCTTCCGATACAGGCCCTCGAACTTGCCGAGGTTGGACTGCGCCTTCTCGTCGTTGCCAAGCCCAAGGCGGAACAAGTACGCGTTCTGGAGCGCTTCGGGAGTGAAGTCGTCCTTCTTGTACTTGTCGGCATACTGCTCGTAGCGGTCTGCCGCATCGGAGTAGTAGGCAACCGCCTGGTAGTTCTGCCCGAGCTCGCGAAGCGTCTGCTGGTAGTGCTCGCTGTCCGTGTGCGCCTCGAGAAGCGCTTTGCGGATACCGATCGCCTTGCCAACGAGGAATGCAGCCTCGTAGCAACGAGCGGCGTTGAAGAGCAGCGTGTCGGAGCGATCGTGGTCTTCGTGGTCGTTGTAGACCTGGACGAAGGTCTCGGCACAGTTGACGTACCCCTCGGGGTCGCCGGCTTTGCCCTGCTCCTGGTAGGCCATCGCCTTCTTCCAGCCGATGCCCGCGAGGTATCCCGGGACCGCTTCGCGGATACGGGAGGACTCGGCGTGCTTCCACAGCTTCATCTTCTGAAGGTCGGTGGCCCACTTCTCGAGCTCGTCCGAGGTCTGGACGATCTGCTCGGGGGTGTTGTCCTTGTCGGTCCAACGAATCACCAACAGGTCGACGAGCATCTCCGCAGCCCATGCTGCGTAGACCTGACCGTCGAACTTCTTGACGATCTCTTTGAGGACCGGTGCGGCCTCATCGAACTTGTTGTGGACCATCATCAGCTTGGCGCGGTGGTACTGGATCTTCGGAAGCTCCTTGTCCTTCGCGTCCTTCACGTACTTCTGATAGGTGTCGTACGCGCCAAGCATCGCGGCTTCGTTGTCGGTGTAGTCCGACTCCGGGAACTCCTGCGCCTTGTCGGTCGCAGTGTCCTTGTCGCGATTCTTCTTCTTGACCTTTTTGTCTCGGTAGACGCAGACGCCTTCCGAGTTGGTCTTGCAGGCCTTCTTCTTGCCGCCGGTCTCGTCGTACTCGAGGGCGTTCTTCATCGCCAGCATCTGGGCGTATGCGGCGTCCTTCGTGTACTTGCCGTCAGGCTTGATCTCGAGGACCTTCACGAACTCGTCGTGCGCGTTGCGGAAGTGCTTGAGGCCGACTTCCTGCTGATCGCGGTTCTTCGAGTTGTAGTTGTTGGCACCCTGCGCCCACAGCAGCTCTGCAAAGTAGAACTGCATCTCATAGGCGTCCTTGTCCTTGGGGAAGTGCGTCGTGAACGAACGGTACGCCTTCTCGGACAGGTCGTAGGTGCCCGGCAGACGAGTCTTCTCAGCCTCGTCGTGCCACACGGTGGCCATCTGACGCATCGTGTCGCGTGCTTCGTCGCGGCACTTCTTCTTGGTGGCCTTCTTGAACTTGGAGCCCTTGTACTCCTCCCAGTAGTTGGCGAGACGGTCGGTCTCTTTCCACTGGATGGTCTTGTTGTCGGTCGCGAGCGCGTTGACAACAACTTGAGCCTGCCACTCGCAACGTGCGGAGTCTGAGCCGAACTCGGACTGCAGCGTCTTGTAGATCGAGCTCGACTCGACGTACTTACCGTTGCCGAAGTAGGCGTTGGCCAGAAGCTCCATCTGCTTCTTGGCCATGTTCTCTTCCTTCTTGGGGCCGTTGCCGACCTTCTGGAAGAAGCCCCATGCGGCGGACGGCTTGCCTGCGTTGACGTAGGCCTTGACCATGTCGCGGCGAGCGTCGCGGCGCAGCTGCTTGGCGTTGGCTTCGCTACCGGCCTTGCCGGAGAGCGTCGCCTTCACCGTGCGCACGAAGTAGTCGAGGCTGGTGCGGTACGAGGGCTCGGCGGTGCCGATCGGGTTGAGGTGACACCACCCGATTTTGTACAGCGCGTACGCGAAGACCGGGCTGTCGGGATAGCCGTCGACGATCTTCTGGTAGAGCTGAAGCGCCTCGTCGATCTTGTTGTTGCCGTACTTGAAGTCCGCGAAGCTGAGGTACGCGTTCGGGATGTACTTCGAGGTCGGGTAGTCGCGAATGAGGCGCAGGTACGCGTCCTGCATCTCCGCGTCCCGGCCAAGCTGGCCGAGCTCGAAGGCGTAGAAGTAGATCGCCTCGTCGAGGCGCTTGTACTTGGCGAACGCCTTGGCGTTGACGAGTGCCTTGTAGATCTTGACCGCGTCGGCCGAAGCTTCTTTGCTGCCGCGCTCGAATTTCTTCTGGCTGGCCTTGAGCTGGTTGGCCTTGGCTGTTTGGCCGGCCTCCTCAGCTGCGTAGATCTTCTCGTAGAGCGTGCCGGCCTGGAGGTCGAAGTAGGCCTTCTTGTCGAGGTAGTGATCCGCAAGCCGGAACAGAAGGTCCGGATACTCGGGATCGGTCGACTCGGAGGCGTTGAGCAGGCGCTTGAGCGTGCCGATCTGCTTGTCGGCGATCTCCTGTGCTACGGCTTCCTTCTGACGGGCGAAGGAGGCAGCGTCCATCATCTGGACCTGCTTCTTCTTGTCCTTCTCGGCAGCCTTCTGCTTCTTCTTGAACTTGGTATCGAGCGTGTTCTTGGCCTTGACCTTGCCCGATTTGCGCTCGTAGCGAACGCTGTCGTCGCCGCCTGCATCCTGGGCGAACGCCATCGTGGGCGCGCTGAGCATCATCATGCCCATGACCCCAGTCATGATCCCGATCGCGAGCGGCGAACGGCGGTACTTGTAGTTGTTGGACGACATCTTGGACCTCTTCTCGTTGCCGCCCCCAACTTGATGGAGCGCGGCCGGCTTCCGAAACCCCGACGTGGGGCCTCCCTCTCGGTGAGGGAGTGGTTTGGCCCGGGAAAAGTTCCCAGGCCGAGTGAGCCGGGCCCCGTGCGCGCCACGGGAGCCGACTCGAGTTCAATCATTCTTTGCAGAGACTGGTGACTTCGTAGCGGTAGAAGCCGAGCTCGTCCTGCCAGTACTCGCCGTTGTAGTTGTAGATCTCGTGCTCGGCGTCGATCTCGGGCTTCTGAGGCTTCGGAGGCACGGCTTCGAGCTCACCTTGCTCTTTGCGCTTCTCCTGAATCTCGTACTCAACCTTGATCATCTCTTTGTTGAGGTTCTTGATCTCTTTGATCTGCTTGGTGATCCGCGTCCGAGCCTCGGCACCGGTCCGCTCTTTCGCAGCTGAAGCCGCGAGGTCGAGATCCTCTGTGACGCGCTCACCGACGCCGCTGGAGATGAAGTCACCGCTCATCTCTTCGAGCAGCACCTGCTCCCGCTCGAGCTCCTCGACGTACAGGAAGTACTTGGAGAGCGTCTTGTCCTCGAGGGCCTTCTGGGCAACCTTCTCGACGAACGGGTCCAGCCCGGACTCATCGTTGAGGATCTTCCGAGACAGCTCAAACAGCTCGAAGTCCTCGGGAGCCGCATCAAGGATCCCGCGCAGCTCTTTCATCGTCGCCGGGTAGCGTCGCTCGAACTCGTCGACGGTGCGCTTGGCGGAGTCGTAGCGGCAGTTGAAGTAGTACGTGACCGCCTTGAGCTTCAGGGCGTCCGGGTACAGGTAGTCGTAGAAGAACGGCGCGTTGAGCGTGTGCACGTAGCCCAGCGTTCGCTGGTAGTGGCTGTTCGCGTTGGCGTCGTCGACCTCGACCTTGCGGAACTCGGCCCATGCAGCCCAGTGCACGCCGTCGAGGAAGTACTTCGAGGACAGGTCGATCTGGTCGAGGTACTTCGTGGCCGTGTCGAACTTGCCCACCATGTAGAAGATGTTGGCCAGGCCCAGCGACGCGAGGTCCTGGTACTGCTTCATCTCGTCTTCGAAGGTGACCTCGAAGCTGGTCTTGTCCTTGCGCTTGCGCCTGCCCTTGCCCTTGTTCTTCTTGGCCTTGGCGCGCTTCTCTTTGCGCAGCTTCTTCTTGTTGGCCTTCTTGTTGGCAGCAGCGGCGTCACGCAGCTCGACCGAGCGGCGGATGACCTGCTTGAACGCATCGACGGCGGGCTCACCCTTGAAGTCGCGAGTGTGTGCGACGCCCAGGAAGAACTGCGACGGGATGTAGTAGTCGGAGTTCTTGGGGACCTGCTCGAGAAGCGCGATCGACTGCGGGAGATCGCCCTTCTGGTAGTGGAAGCGACCCAGCAGGTAGTACAGCTCGTCACGCACCTCATCGAAGTCCTCGTCTTCGAGGTCGGTGGGCTTGTACGTGCCGATCTTCTGCAGCACCTCGGCGCCCTCGGGCAGCTCGCGAGACAGCGAGGCAAGCCAGGGGAGGGTCAGCTTGTGGAACGGGTGCGACGGACCGGCCGAGACGATCTCGTCGAAGACGGAGAGCGACGCCGAGTAGAACTCGAGCTTGTACAGAGCCTTGCCGAGCCAGTACTGGGCACGGGGTTGGTCTCCGGGGATCTCGCCCGCGGCAACTTTGTAGAACTGAATCGCGGAAGCCTGGAAATCCTCGGCCTTGTAGAGGGCCTCGCCTTGAGCGTTGGATCCACCTGCCGTGGCAGAAGGTGCTGGCGCTGCGGGCGGCGGAGGCGGAGCACCAGCATCGGGAGCCGGCGGCGCACCACCATCAGCGGGACCACCAGGATCCGGCGGAGGCGGCGGTCCATCGAAGGACGCGCTCGCGCTCGTCGCCGAGAAGGCGAGAGCAAGGCCCAGCATGATGCTGAGGCGAGAGGACAAGAGGGACGCCGTGTGCCTGCGCGAGGTCTTCTTGGACATGAGGATTTCGGTTCGAGTGTGGAGCTGGCCTAGGGCCAGACCTTGACAGCAGCGGGGACCGGAGCGGGTCGGGCTCCGGCGTTCGAACAAGGCACGAGGAGCCTTCGTTCGGTGTCGTGGGGGGACCTGCGTAGGAACCCCCCCGGTTCGATGCGGCTGGACATTACCAGTGGCCGGCGTTGCGTCGCAACACCGCACATCCGCCGCCAAGCGACGGCTAGCCGACGCTTTTCGCAGTTTTGATCGGCAGGTAAGATCGCGGACTCCCCGAACCACAGCGCTCGTGTCACGCGGACCCGACGACGCGGGTTCCCATCCCCCCTGGATCGGCACCGGTTCGGGCCTGGGGACGAGTTGCGTCACCGAAGGGCGACGGCCGGAGCGCCGGGTACACACGGAGAGAACGGTGACCCGCCAGCTTCCCAGCGGAAGCCTCTTTACACTTCTTTCACTGCACGTGGGTCACCTAGCCTCGCATCCCAACCTGCCCCGCCCGGTTCGGGGCAAGACAGAAAGGAGATCGGAACACCGTGCTACTGCCGTTCTGATGCACTTGACCGTACGGCCGGGGAGTGTACGATGTCGCGAGTTCGGAGGTGTCGTCCCGACGCGCCCCCGTCCCTGTCTCTAGCTCCGTCTGCCGCTTGGGCCTGCCCTGGCGCCGGACATGTCGACAGTCCGACTGCCGACTGCCCCCCAGAGCCAACATGCAAACGAACGATACGTCCCGTCGTCTCCCGCTTCAGTGGCTTCGCAGTGTTGCCGTGACCCTTGGCGTGCTCTGCATCGCGCCCGCCCTGACGGCCTGCCCCAAGGGTGATGTCGGTGCTCCGTGCAACCACGGCCGCGTCAACCCTCCCGAGTCCAAGCTCGTCACCTTCCCCGCGCTCAGCTGCGACGAGCTTCTGTGCGTCTACGCCGACGAGGAAGAGCCGCCCGCGGGCAACTGCACCGTGGGTGCCACGGGCGACGCGAGCTGCAACGAAGCCGACCCCTCGCAGACTCGTTTCGAGTGCGTGGCTTCGGCAGACGGTAGCAGCGGCAGCTGCCGTCTTCGCAACCAGTACGTCCTCGAGCGCTCGATGTGCTCGAAGAAGTGCAGCAGCGACTCCGACTGCCAGAGTGCCGGAATCACCCAGCAGGTGGTCGTTGACGACACAACTTGTCAGTCCGGCTTCACCTGCGCTCGAATCCAGACGCTCGGCGAGTTCTGCTGCGAGAAGCTCTGCGTCTGCAAGGACGACCTGAACCAAGCCGCTTCCGACGAGATCGAGCAGATGTGCGCCACGGGCATGCAAGAAGGCTGCTGCGTCCCCCCGGCGGGCCAAGAGGGCTTCGTCGTCCCCGACGCCTGCAGGTAGAACCGGGGGCGCTCCCCGCCCAACGAAACGCCTCCGTCCTCGCGACGTGAGGCGTTTTTTCTTGGTTCCTTGTCGGTTGTGGTTGGTTCAGGCTTCGTACGCGCCCGAGATCCACCGGACACGAAGTCGGCCCTCGCCGATGGTGACGCCGACGACGTCGAACCGGACGGGCACGGTGTCCCAAAGGTCTCGCTCCACGAGCCACGCCGTGGCTGCACGAATCACGTGCCGCTGCTTTGCAACACCCACCGTCTCCAGTGGCGAGCCTCGGTCCATTCGGCTTCGGGATCTCACCTCGACGAACACGTACTCGGGATCGTCCAGCCGGAGATCGAGCGCGATCAGGTCGATCTCTCCCCCGGCCCGCTCAACATTTTTGTCGAGGATGCTCAGGCCATGCCCACTGAGGTATTCGGCGACCCGAGCTTCGACCCGCATGCCCAGCGCTCGAGTCGACCCGCCAGACTCCATCGAGGTTGAGCCTGACACCGATGAACGGAGGCCGCCCGAGAATCCCCCGCCCGGGGACACCCACGCTCACAACGGAAAAAGCCGACCCGCAGCGAGGCTGCGAATCGGCTTTCTTCTCCGAACGGACTTGCCGTGTCTAGTCTTGGGCAGCCTTGGCGGCTTTCGCTGCCTCAGCCTTCGCGGCGGCTGCTTTGGCGTCGGCGGCTGCCTCGACCGAGGACTGCGCCTGAGCGGTCTTGGCCTGCTCTTGCTTCTCCGACTGGCGGGCGAGGATCGTGCCGTAGTTGCCGAGCTTGGAGGTGATGCGGGCTGCGTTTCCGCGAAGCTCGCGGAGGTAGTAGAGCTTTGCGCGACGGACTTTGCCGCGGGTGACGAGCTCGACCTTGGTGACGCGGGGGGAGTTGTCAGGCCAAACGCGCTCGACACCGACGCCGTGCGAGCTGGAGACCTTGCGGACCGTAAAGGACCCGCGGCCGCCGCCACGCTTGCGATGGATGCAAACGCCTTCGAAGACCTGGATGCGCTCTTTGTTTCCCTCGGAGATGAGGGCGTGAACACGAATGGTGTCACCGGCACGGAACATGGGAAGCTCGTGTCGCTTCTCTGCTCGCTCGATGGCCTCGATGGCTGGAATGCTGTTGCTCATGGCGCCTATCCGTCGCTTGTCTGTCGGAGAAAGAGTCCTGCAAGGCCACGATCGAGGATCGTCAGCGCGGGCGGGCGCGAAGAGTCCTCGATCCCTGGGCCGGTTGCAAGGTTTTGATCTTGGGTTTGCGCACCTTTTCCGCTCGCCGACGCATCTTCATCGGTTGAGGGCTCCGAGGGTGCGTAAACAGCCGTAGCGTCCACTCCCCAGGGGTTGAGGCCAACGACCACGATGAGGCCGGTCGGCGGCTCCGCGTCTGTGGAACGCAGGGTGTCGAGCACCCACGCCGGATCGGAGGAGGGGACAGGATCTCTGGGCTGCGGTGAGAGCAGATCCGCCGGGCGCGCGATCGCCACAGTCGCGGGGTTGCGCCCGTGGCGCTGCCGCAACCGACGTCGGAGCTGCTTGAGGCTGGCGAAGCCGGCCACCGGAACCCGGCCTCGCGTTGCTTCGACCCAGGGCAGGACCGCCGCGGGGTCACCACCGAGCACCACCAGTGCCTTCACACCGTGGGCACGCAGCACATCGACGTAGTCCGGCGAAGGCACGGCCGACGCAGGAACCGCCACGTGCAGCTCGCACGATTCCGCCAGCGGCTCCACGCGTCGCAGCTCGGGACGCAACGCGAAGGTTCGCGTGCGGGCTTGCTCGAGCCGCCATGCAGCGATCGCCTCGTGGTTTCCGCCGAGCAAGACGTCCGGGACGTCGTGCCCCCGAAACGACTTCGGTCGCGTGTACTGGGGATGCTCGAGGTACGAGCCCGTATCTCCGGTTGCGAAGGACTCCGTACGAGCGGACTCGGGGTTGCCCAACACGCCCTCGCGCAGTCGCGACACCGCCTCGATGATCGCCAGCGCCGCGACCTCGCCACCGCCCAGCACGAAGTCTCCCAGCGAAACACAAACGTCGACGAAGTTTTCGCGGACACGGTCGTCGATGCCTTCGTAGCGACCGCAAAGCAGCGCGATGCGATCGTGCTTCGCAAACGCTTCGGCCGTCCGTTGATCGAACCGCGGCGCCGAGGGAGTGAGCAGCACCCGAAGCATCGGGCCACGCTCGCCCTGCACGTGTTCGAGCGCGTCGACGACCGGCTCGGGCTTGATCACCATACCGGCGCCGCCACCAAACGGTGCGTCGTCGACCGTTCGATGCTTGTCGGTCGTGAAGTCGCGATAGTTCGTCGTGCGAACTTCGACGAGGCCGCGGTCGACCGCCTTTCCAAGCAAGCCCGTCTTGGCAAACGCCTCGACCGCTTCAGGGAACAGCGTGAAGACTTCGAAGCACTGAGCGGTCATCGCAGCCTCGGTGATGGTCTCGAGACGAGGCTCAGGACCCGAGCTCGAGCGCCTCTGGAAGCAGGCCCAGGGGCGGATCAACGAGCACGCGCTTGTCGTCGACGTCTTTGACGAACCCGGGGATCACCGGGATGAGCCATCGCTTCGCCCGGCCGCCTGCTCCGAAGAACTCGACCTCGAACAAATCCTGCGCACCGTTGGTGGTGACGGCGACGACCTTGCCAAGCGGCTGCACGGTGCCGTCCTCGAGCACACGCTCGACGGGCAAACCGATCGCATCGACGAGATAGAACTCGTCGTCTTCGAGGTCGGGAAGGACATCCCGCTCGACCTCGATCGTGAGTCCGCGAATCGCTTCGACGGCTTCACGAGATTCGACGCCCTCGAGGTCGGCCCGAGCGATGGGTTTTCCGGGGATCATCGAGACCTTGTTCAAGATCTTGCGGGCGACGATCGCCTTGGTCTCGCGATGAACGAGCACCAGCTCGACGCCCTGCTTGAGCGCGTGCGAACCACCGTCGAACAGCTGCAGACGCGTCGTGCCACGAACACCATGTGCTCCCAGCACGAAGCCGACAGTCAGGCGCCCAGAGGGTTCGGATTCAGTTGTTTGGCTGGTCCCGGCGGGGCCAGTGGTCCGGGTCGTCATGATCGACTCGCGTGCGTCCCAACATCGACGCGCCCAGGTGGCACGACGACGGGGACGCGGGGTGCATTACTCGAGGATCTCGAGGTCAGCGCGCTTGCGAAGTTTGGATGCGGCGGCGCTCAAGATCGCGCGCATCGCCTTGACGGTGCGGCCCTGCTTGCCGATCACCTTGCCAAGGTCTTCTTTGGCGACGCGCAGTTCGAGGACTACGGTTTGTTCACCAGAGATTTCATCGACATGGACGTCGTCGGGCTTATCGACGAGAGACCGCGCGATGAACTCGATGAGTTCTTTCAGCGAAATGGTGGAAGACATTGAAAAGCTCCAGCGGCAGCGTAGCGGTACGTCCTCAGGGACGTATCAGAGCGGGAAAGGGTATTGCCGCGTAGATACGGATCATCCCACACGAAACGGGCGCCGGCAAAACAACAATTCTGCCAAACGCCCGTTCCAGTACCCTTCGCCTAATCGGCAGGGGTTGCGCTAGTAGCGCGTTATTCTTTTTTGTCTTCGGCCGAACCGAGGTTCTTGATCAGCCGAGCCACGGTCTCACTGGGCTGAGCGCCGTTTCCCATCCAGTACTCCACGCGAGGCATGTTCAGCTCGACAGTGGAGGGATCGGTGTTGGGGTTGTACGTGCCGAGCTTCTCGAGGAAGCGGCCATCTCGCGGAGAGCGAGTGTCAGCGGCAACAATACGGTAGAAGGGGCGCTTCTTGGCGCCGCCACGGGCGAGTCGGAGTCGAACGGACATCTGATCTTATCTGGCCTGGCGAAAGGGTGCGCGAAGGTAGCGGTCGCGGCGAGCCCGGTCAAGCTGGGTAGGCGGACAATGTGGGCCCTGCATTGAGGATCAGATCTCACATGGGGCCGAGAAACCGTGTTCTGGGCCTCGCGCGCGACGCGCCATGGCGATCTGCGGCAGATCGTGTCAAACGGCGAGCTTCAATGGATGCGCGCAAGGTCTACTTCGTCTCCCTGGGCTGCCCGAAGAACCAGGTCGACACTGAGGTGATGCTCGGGGTGGTCCGGCAAGGCGGGCACGAGGTGGTCGACTCCGCCGACGAAGCCGACACGCTCGTCGTGAACACCTGCGGATTCATCGAGGCGGCGAAAGAGGAATCGATCGAGACGATCCTCGAACTCGCCCAGGCCAAAGAGGGGACGAAGAAGAAGCTCGTCGTCGCCGGCTGTCTGACCCAGCGCTACCCCACCGAGCTCGCGGCCGAGATGCCCGAGGTCGATCACTTCCTGGGCTCGGCCGACATGCTGGGGTTGGCCAAGGTTCTCGGCGGCAGCGGCAAGCGGCTCGGCGTCAGCGAGCTCTCCAAGCGCGCGTACCTCTACGACCACGAGACACCGCGCGAGCTCAGCGGCGTTCGGCACACGGCCTACGTCAAGATCGCCGAGGGCTGCGACCGCCCTTGCGGCTTCTGCATCATTCCCAAGCTTCGCGGCGCGCAACGTAGCCGCGATGTGTTCTCCGTCGTCCAAGAGGTTCACGCCCTCGTCGGTGCGGGAACCAAAGAGATCTGTCTGGTCGCGCAGGACCTCACCCGCTACGGCAGCGACCTCGAAACACCGACCAACCTCAAGATGCTCCTGGACGCGCTCGTCGAGGTCGAAGGCCTGGAGTGGATCCGGCTGCACTACGCCTACCCCTCGGCGGTCACCGACGGCCTGATCGAGCGCATCGCCATGCAGCCCAAGGTTGCGACCTATCTCGATGTGCCCATGCAGCACGTCGATAGCGATGTGCTCAAGGTAATGCGCCGCGGCTACACAGAGCGTGCGGTGATCGAACTCGCCCAGAAGCTGCGCGATGCGAAGACCTCCGAGGGCCAGCGCCTGTGGCTGCGGACCACCATGTTGGTCGGCCATCCCGGCGAGACCCCCGAGGCCTACGCACGCCTCAAGGACTTTGTCAGCCAAGGCTACATCGACCACCTCGGCGTGTTCCCTTGGTCGCGTGAGGACGGCACCGTCTCCGCGATGAAGCCCGGCCGCGTCGAAGAGGCGATCGCAGCTGAGCGCGCGGCAGAGTTGATGGGGATCCAAGAAGCGATTCGCGCCGAGCGACATGCTGCGCTCGTCGGTCAGCCCATCCGGGTCTTGGTCGACGGCCCCAGCAGCGAAAGCGACTTGCTGCTCGACGGCCGGCACGAAGGCCAAGCGCCCGAGATCGACGGCAAGGTCGTGCTCACGGACGGAACCGCCGAGCGTGGGGACATGGTGATCGCCACGATCACGCAGGCCTCCGCACACGACCTGATCGCATCGCTCGATCCAGAAGCTGCGGCCGAAGCCATCGCCCAGCAATAGGCACCCTCGCCCGGGTGCGCGGGCCAAGCGCGCTCGTGTCCCGCAACGGTCGTCCGAGAAGAACTGCGTTCCGAACAGACACGAGGCTGGCAATCGGTGTCCGGCGACACCATGGAGGATTTGGACCCCAACCTTCCATGGCCCCGACCGCACACCAGCACGAAGCCGCCACGCCCTCGCACGTTCGCGCGGTCGAGCCGGCATCCGGACGCCGGGTGGTCACGCTCGGAGGACGCGCCCTGGCGTCAGTGAGCGCCGACCGAGCCCGAGTGAACGTGGTCCGAGCCACCTCGGCCGAGGGCCTACCGGCGATCGATGTCCTCGCAGGCCTCGCTGCCCGGGATCCCACGGGCCTGATCTTCATCGGCCATGGGGAGCGCGGCTTGGCCTTCGCCCTCGAGCACGGGCGCATCACCTCCGCCTATGGCACCGAACCCCGCGGTTCGATGAGTTCCTGGTCCTCCGCCGCGTCTGCGGGAGACACCAAGGTCTGGGTCAAGGATGGCCGGCAGACGAGCCTCGAACTGCTCGGCGCGTTCATCCAACGTTGTGTTCTGGACCGACTCTCCTTCGCGACTGAGACTGGTTCAATCCTCACAGTCGTCCGCGGAGATGTCTCCTGGCTCGGCGCCTCACTCGAGCGCGATCGTGCCCCAAGCCTTCAGCACGTGTTGATGGAGCATGCGCGCGAGACGGACGAGCTCCAACGGCTCCAGGCTCGAATGGGTCAGGCCACGTGGATCGTCAGCCGCGGGACGCCTCCTGACGGCCCAGCCAGCGCACGCCCAGCACTGCGCGCGGTCCCGGACGATGAGACGAGCTTCGGCGACCTCGCGGCCCTCGGCGATACAGACTCCTCACCACTCGCGCTCCTGTCCGCCGTTTGGCGGATGTGCGACGGCTCCGCCACCATCGACGAGTTGGTCAACCAGAGTGTCTTCGGGCGCTCCCCGACGATGCGGGCACTGTGGGAACTCAAGACCCGCGGAAACGTCGAGCTCGTAGCCCCCGCCAAGGGGCAGACTCGGACCACCCACGTCATGTGAGCCGCCATTGATCCAGCGGCCGTAGCCTCGCCGCCAGATTGGTATGGTGTGCCGTGATGTCGGCGAAACGGTTGTGGTGCGGCGCGCTCTGCCTGATGGCGTGCACGTTTGAGTCCACTCCCTCTACGCCGCAAGATTCGGCGCCCCCACAGGAGACCTCGGGCGACGAGGGGGGCAGCACCGCAGGAGTCGCCACCGGAGGTCCAGTATCGGGAACGACCTCACCGCCCATCACCGCGACGGCCGGCGGCGAGACCTCCCCGACACTCGGCGAGACCACCGGCGAGACCACGGGACAGACCACCGACGAGACCGGTGACGTCGAGGTCAAGCCCGGCTGTCCAGATCCCCTGCCCGAGAACTGGGTGTTGTGCGAAGACTTCGAGGGCGTGGGCGACCTCGCCAGCCACTTCTCCGCTGTCGACGGCTCCGGACTGGCGATCGGTGGACCGGGGTTCGAAAGCCGCGACGCCCTGGAGGTCACCCACTTCGCTCAGCAGAACTGGGTGGGCGAGCTCCTGATCCGCTTCGGCCAGGGGCCGAGCGCCGACAACATCACGCAGCCCGACGCCCGCTTTGAAGAGGTCTGGGTCCGAGCAAGGTTCCGGGCGGACCGGGGCTGGCCCGTCAGAGGCCCCGGAGACCTTCTCTCGGTCGATGGCGTCGAAGGCCCCGACTGGGCCGCAACCTTCAAGGCGCGGATCTCGGCGGGCCAATCCGAACCCGCAGTTCGGAACAGCGCATTCAGCTGCGTGTTTGGGAGCCAACACCCCTGCGACGGAACCGACGACTGGAGCCTTCTGGCCTACCTGGGCGGGGAGCCCGGACAGGTCGTGGTGTTCGACGAATCGGTCGTGCACCAGTGGCACTGCGCGGTCATCCACGCGCGCCTCAACACCGCTGGCAGCTCCGACGGGCTGCTCGAGGTCCTCGTCGACGGTCAGTCGGACGCATCGGTCACCGGCCTCGACTTTCGAGGCTCGCGCTCAGACCTTGGCTTCAACGTGGTGTCCATCCCCACGTACATGGAGTCAGCGCTGCAAAACGACCACCGTCGCTACATCGACGATGTGGTCGTCTCGACCGAGTCCCTGGACTGCGAGTAGCGAGAGCAGAGCTCACGACCGCCAAAGCGCATCTCACAACCTCAGCGAGGGCACAGCCCGAACTTGGAAGGGTGAGCGAAGGGAGCTTCGCTCCCGCAGCGAGGGAAACCGAGAGGTTTCCCTTTGAGACTAAAGGGTGAGCGAAGGGAGCTTCGCTCCCGCAGCGAGGGAAACCGAGAGGTTTCCCTTTGAGACTAAAGGGTGAGCGAAGGGAGCTTCGCTCCCGCAGCGAGGGAAACCGAGAGGTTTCCCTTTGAGACGAGTCCCCTACTTCACGCCGACGATGTAGACGAGCCAGCTGTCCTGGTTCTCTTCTTCTTCGGTGACCTGGTAGTCGCCGGTGCCGTCGCCATCGTCGTCCGTCCGCTCCCAGTACACCTTGGTGTCCGAGAAGCCGGCTTCAACCAGGATCTCGCGCAGCTCGGGGACGGTCCACAGGCGCCAGTCGTAGGTGAACGCCTTGCGGATCTTGCTGCCGTCGGGAAACTCGAAGTGGATGTGGCACAGCGTGTGGTGGTTGATCGGGTTGTAGCTCGCCTGCTCCCAGATGTACGTGAAGCCCTCGAGTTCCCGCTCCTCCTCCACCTCGACGATGGCTTCAAAGCCCCCGTACAGCTCGGTGATGAAGAGTCCGTCGGGCCCCAGCTTCTCGCGTGCGACCTCGAAGTAGCGGCGGAGCTCGTCCCGGGTCTTGAACACACCGTAGCTGAAGTTGAGCGCGCAGGTGAGGTCCGTCGGCTCGCCAAGGCCGTCCAGCACGTTGCCATTGGCCAGCTGAACCCGGGCTTGCGCAGCCTCGGACAGCGGCGCCAAGTTGTGCTCGCGACCCCACTGCAGCGTGGGTTCATCCAAGTCCACACCAAACGCGGTGCGGGTCTTTTTGCTGGCCGCCCAGGTGCAGCTGAGGAACGCGGTGCCGCAAAAGTCCTCGCGCATGGATAGCGCCGTTCGGCCGCGAAGGTCCTTGAAGACCTTCGAGAAGAACTCCACGTCGGCCTCGGGCGCCTGCACGGCTGCCTGGTAGAGCTTGTGCTTGTCGGCCCGGGTCGCGATGGACTTCTTCTTGGGTTTGGCGCGCCCCTTGCCCTTCGACTTGCTCTTGCTGTTCTTTTTCTTGGGCTTGGCCATCATCGCTCCGCGATCAGGTAGGTCCACCAGCTCTCCTGGTTTTCCACTCGTTTGGGCTCGTCGAATTCGCCGGTCCCGTTGCCCTTCTTATCCGTCTTCTCCCACATCCGGTGCGTGCTCGCGAAGCCGGCTTCCTCCAGCGCATCACACAGCTCGGGCATGGTCCACAGCCGCCAGTCGTACTCGAACGCGGGCGAGATCTTGGAACCATCATCGAAGAAGAAGCTGATGGTGCAGCGGAGGTCGTGGGTGAGGGGATCGAAGAAGTGCTGCTTCCAGCGGTAGGTGAAGCCGCCCAGGTCGTGGCGGTTCTCGTCGGGACCCATCGTGTCGCTGCCGCCGAGCACATCCATGACGAAGACGCCGTCCTTCGCGAGGTTCTTGCGAACGTTCTTGAAGTACGTGACCAGCGACTTGCGGTCCTTGAGGCAGCAGTAGCTGAAGTTCAACGCACAGGTGATGTCGGCCTTGGGGCCACGCTGCGTCAGCACGTTGCCTTCGACCAGGCTGATGCGCTTGGCCACGCCCGCGGACATCGGCCCCACGTTGTGCTCGAGGCCCCAGTCGAGCGTTGGGCGATCGAGATCGACCCCGTACGCGGTGCGATCCTTGCCGCCCTTGACCCACTGTGCCGAGAGGGACCCGGTGCCGCAAAAATCCTCCCGCATCAGCTTGGCTTGTCGTTTTCGAACCCTGCGGTAGAGCTTGGCCAGCGCGGCCGCATCCGTCTGCGGATCCTGCACCGCCCGCTCGTACAGCGCGTGTGCGTCGGCCTGCTCGGCTTGAGTCTTCTTCTTGGCGCGGGCCTTCTTCGAAGACTTCTTCGGGCGCTTCTTGGGGGAAACGTCGGTCTGAATCTGCATGGAACTCTCGAGAACCTCGGCGGATCTTTCCTCCTGTAGATACAGGAGAAAGACCCCGACCGTCGGCTCACCCTCCGAGGTATCGAGTGAGCCCGTTGTATGCCTCGGTCAAACGCCGGGTGACCTCGGTCGCCGCCTTGTACTTCTCCGGATCGCTTGCGTGGCGGTCGGGATGATACTGCAAGAGCTGCTTGCGGTAGGCCTTTCGGACCGCCCTGAGGTCGGCATCCGAGTCGACTTCGAGAGTCCGGTACCAGAGCTTGCGCTGGGCGAGCGGGTCGGAGGGAGGATCCCCTCGGACGCCGGCCTTCGCTCGGGCATTCTCGTACGCTCTCTCCCACGCATCCTCGGCGGCATCCTTGAACCGCCGGGCCCGACGACCCGCTTTGGCGCCGGTCGTCCCGCCCTTGGTCGTGCTCTCGTCGGGGGCCGGCTCGGACTCGATCGGGTCGTCCACAGTCTGGTCCGAGTTGAGGAGGTCACGCAGTGCATCGGATGAGAACGCATCGCGGAAGTCCGTGACGTTGGACCGAGCCAGATCGAGGAGACGCTTACCGATACTCACGACGAAAAACCTAGGAAGAACAGTATAGGCCGCCGCCTACAGGTCGCCGCCGTCATCTGCAGGGAGGTCGGCGTCTTCGATAATCTCAACGTCCACTGCGCGGAGGTTGACGAGGGTCTGTGCCGCTTCTTCGTCTTCGCCAGATCCCGGCGTGAACGTGACGGGTGCGTCGACGCGCTTTGCCCGCACAACACTCTCGGGCCGCTGCTCGAGCTCAGCTTCGCCGTCGCCACCCACCGGAGGCCCGGAGTCGCGCGGGCGGTTGCGGCGCACCACGTCGGCCACGCGAAGCAACATCTCGGGATCGAGCTGCGTGAACTCAAACCCCATCCCCACCACCGGATCTACCTGGTACCGCACAACACGGCCACGGCCCTCGATGACGACGGGGTCCTCCAGCACGACCGTAAAACGCAGATCGACCTCGGTCCCCAACGGGAGGTGCCTCTCGGTCTGCACGAACACTCCGTACTCGGAGAGGTTCGCAACATGGGTGGGCATGTCGGCGTCGCCGCGGAACTCGAAGTTCACGGCCACGCGCTCGGCCCGGCGCCGATCGTCGGGAAGCTCGCCCATCGAAGTCAGTCTAGCAGCCCGTGGTGGGACTCAGCGCGGAGGATCGTGTCCTGTTTCACCACGGGTTGCTCACAGTCTTCAGGCAGAGGCCGCTGCATCGTCTTCGGAATCAGAGTCGGAGCGCTTTCCGTCTCTGCGGCGCGGACCTTTGCCAGGCACCTTGCCCTTCACCTCGAACTGCTCGACGTGGAAGTTCTTCCGCGAGTGGATCTCGATGGCTCGATGCACACGCTTGACCGTGTCATCAACCGCCATCGACTCCGCTCCCCGCATGAGGTCAGAGACCTCAGGGTTGGCGTAGACGGCGATGTTCTCGCCCGGCATGTGGGCGGCATCCCGCCGAATCTCGCGAAGAATCTCGTACGCCACCGTGGACGGCGACTTGGTGTAGCCCTTGCCGTTGCACTGCTTGCACGAGGCCGTGAGCATGCGGCCCAGGCTCTCCCGGGTTCGCTTGCGGCTCATCTCGACCAGACCCATCTCGGAGATCTTGGTGATGTGTGCCTTCGCCCGGTCCTTGCGCAGCGCGTCCTGGAGCTTGCGATAGACCTTCCGACGGTTGGACTCTTTGTCCATGTCGATGAAGTCGATGATAATCAAACCGCCCACGTTGCGCAGACGGAGCTGATCCGCGACCTCTTCGGCCGCCTCCATGTTGGTCTGCGTGATCGTCTCTTCGAGCGTCCGGCCCTTGGAGCCGACGAACTTCCCGGTGTTGACGTCGACCGCCGTGAGCGCCTCTCCCTGGTCGAAGATCAACGATCCGCCGCTCTTGAGTCCGACCTTGCGCTCCAGCGCACGATCGATCTCGAGCTCGATTCCGTAGCCGTCGAAGATGGGCTCCCCACGCTGGTAGAGCTCGATCTTGTCGGCATAGTCCGGCATGAACGTCTCCACAAAGCGCTTGAGGCGGTCGTGCTGGACGCGGTCGTCGCAGATCACCCGGTCGAGCTCGGGCGAGAGGTTGTCTCGCACGACCCGCAGGGTGAGATCGAGGTCGCGGTAGAGCATCACCGGAGCTCGGTGGATGCGCTCGTTGGCCCTGATGTTGGACCACAACCGCAGCAGGTAATCCATGTCGGCGCGAACCTGGCCGTTGGTCGCGTTCTCGGCGACGGTACGCACGATGAACCCGGCGCCTTTGGGGCGCATCTGGTCGACCAGCTTCCGCAGCCGCCTGCGATCGCGCTCCTTCTCGATGCGCCGCGAGATCCCGATGTGGCTCACCGTCGGCATGAACACGACGTTGCGGCCGGGCAGCGACACATAGGACGTGATGCGTGCACCCTTGTTGGAGATCGGGTCCTTGACGACCTGAACGAGGATCTCCTGGCCGGGTTTCACCAGCTCGGCGATCGGATCGGGCTTGCCGGAGCGGCGCGGGGGCGAGACGCCATCGCGACTGACGCGGAGCTTCTCCTCGTCCTCGTTCTTGCTCTTTTTTGCGATGTCGCCGGCGTACAGGAACGCCGCTTTTTCTTCGCCGATGTCGACGAAGGCAGCCTGCATGCCCGGAAGCACGCGAAGCACCTTGCCCCGGTAGACGTTGCCGACCGTACCGCGGGCGCGCTCGCGCTCGACGTACAGCTCAGAGAGGATTCCGTTTTCAATGAGGGCGACCCGCTTTTCGGGTCCGTCCGCATTCACTACGATGACCGATTGTGCCATGTGAGGTATCGAATGAGGTCGAGAGGTCTATGAGTTCGCGAGCTGCGGGGGCGGGTCCAGCAGGCGTGCACCCATCGGTGTGGTGGCCGCGTGGTGGTGCGTCTGCCGTGTCTACTGGACCGTCTGCTGATGCGTCTGGGAGGTCGCAGCCTCGTCGCTCGCGGTGTTCGGCGGTTGAACTCCGCCGGGGAAAAACTTGGTGGCGCGCAATCTGCGGGCGCCAGGATTGGCCGGGACACTAGCACGCCCCACAGCCCGATGATATCCCAGGGGCCGTGGAACTTCGGCAGCCGGTTCGCTCGTACTCCTTTGACAACGCTCAGTTTTCTGCCCTTCGGGACAAGGTTGGCAGCGGCTGTCTGGACCCCAAGGCCAACCGACTGTCCCAAGCACCCGCCACCCTCACCGAGGCCCCCGTCGATCTTCGGCCTGGCGCCGCGGATGCGGACGCCGTCCGAACCCGACTCACCGCAAGAGGTGAGGCCGCGATCAAGGCCGGCGCAGTGGCGATCCTCGTCCTCAACGGAGGCATGGCGACCCGCTTCGGCGGCGGTGCCAAGGGAATCGTCCCCGTCGTCCCCGGCCACGACGACGTCAGCTTCCTCGCCATCAAGCTCGCCGAGATCAAGCAGCGCTCTGAAACCCTCGGTGGGGCGATCCCCGTCGTCTTGATGCACAGCTTCGCAACCGAGGGCGCGAGCGAAGCGCACCTTGCGAAGATCGGCTGGGGCGGCATTGCCGAGGCGGACCGCTACAGCTTCTCCCAGTCGATCATGCCTCGGGTCCTGCCCGACGGCACTCCGCTGCAAGATCTCCCCGAGTCCGCCGACCTCCCGCCGACCGCGCTCTACTCCGCGCCCGGCCACGGCGACACCCTCGGACGCCTCCGCGACAGCGGCGTGCTGGGCAAGCTTCGGGAGCGAGGTGTGCTGCACATCCTCGTCTCCAACGTCGACAACGTCGGTGCCTCCCTCGATCCTTTCGTGCTCGGAGCCCACATCGAAAAGGCGGACCAAGGCGCGGGGATCTCGGTCGAGGTCGTTCGCCGCGTCGAGGGCGATGCGGGCGGATGCATCGCCCAGCTCCCCACCAACGGTCGGCCGGCGATCATCGAAGGGTTCCGCCTGCCCGAGGGCACCGACCTTGCCGACTACCCCCACTTCAACACCAACACGCTTTGGCTCTCCGCCTCCGCCGTCGATGTCGACATCCCGCTCACGTGGTTTGCGGTGCGCAAGAAGATCGACTGGCCCTCAGGGACACGTGAGCTCAGCGACGGCAAGCTCGAGGTCGTGCAGTTCGAGCGCTTGATCGGTCAAGGCACTGAATTCGTGCAGAGCGCGTACCTCGACGTCGACCGTGACCGACGCTTCCTTCCGATCAAGACCCGCGACGACCTGGCGAATGCGGCCGGAGACATGGAGCTGTTCGCAAGAGAAGCCGGCCTGTTGTAACGACGGCGACCGTCACGGGGACGAGCGAACGACCTCGTACCGACCCGGGTGAACGACGATCGGCGGGGGAAACCCCTCGCCCAGCACCTTCAGGCCATCGTCCATCTCGGCTGGAACCTCGATGGCGTTGATGACGTGAATCTGCGGCATGCTTCAGCGCCCTTTGGGTACCGGAGTGTAGCCGCTCGACGGGTCAGCGCGACTCCTGGCTATGGGGCGTAGAACACGACACTGAGGCCACCGACGTCGTCGGCCTCACACGAGGCACCTTCCTCGACGAGTCCCTCGGCTTCCAGGCACTCGCACGAATAGTCGTCGGTGCACGCCTCAGGGACAGCGGGGCAGCCGAAGATGACCGGCGCGTCCGGGACCCCGGGCACGACGATGTCGCAGTACTGGCTCGGCGCGGAGCACGTCTGGTCGAAATAGCAGTCGAACTCGTAGGCGTCGCAGTCGCTTCCCACCTGGCAGCCAAGACCATCGACAAAGACGCGATGCTCGCCACAGTCGCAGCCGGGGATCACGGCTTGGCACTCCTGAGGCAAGCCGCAAACGTAGTGACCACAAGCCGTGGGATCCCACCCGCCTCCGCTCGCTTCGCAGAGTTCCTCCTCCTCACCGCCGTCGGTGTCCGAACCGGTTGAGGAGCCACTGCCGCCGAAGGTGTCCGTCTCACCGGACGTAATCGTCGCCGTCTCCATGGTGTCCACACCCGTCTCACTCCCGGTCTGAGTCGCGGCGGTGTCCGTTCCAGACTCGGTCATCGTCGCGGTGCCGGAGGCCGTCACGGTGTCGGTGGGTAGACCGGTGGTGGCGGAGCTCTCAGATTCTCCGGCACCTTCGGACATCGAGCCCCCACTGCTGGCGTCGGATTCCACACCGACGTCCTTGACATCGATGCAGCCACCGGCGACGAGAGACAACGTAAGGGAAAGCAAGATCGTAGGCGTCTTCATGGTTGTACTCCTGTCTTCTCCGGCGAAGGCTCGGATTGGATCGGGGCCGTGCAAATTGAGAGCGCCTGCACGGCGAGGGGGTCAGAGGGCGAGGTCCGAGCCAGGAGCGTGGCTTCCCCACGGGCCTGTGCGGTCCGGCCCAGATCACACAGCAGCCGAATGCGGGTGCGGCGACGTCCGTCGGCGAGCTGACCGTCGGGAAATCGCTTCGCATGCAGATCGAGTGCGGCCAGAGCGTCCTCGAGACGACCGGCCCCCTGGGCGCGCTTGGCCTGCTTCAACAGTGCCGCCTCGGCCTGCAAGCTCGACGGCTCGTCCACAGCGGGCTCGGCCCTCCCCGCGGATGGCTTCGAAGCTCGGGGCGCGACCTTGGGCACCGCGGTGAGGACCGATGCGGTGCGCGGCTCCGCGGTGACTGCGGCTGGGGCTGCAACTACGACCGCGGGCGCGGTGGCAACCGTCTCGGTCTTGGCGACCGGCGCCTGCTCGTCGTCTCCGGACGGACCCAGGGCAGTGACGCCGACCAACCCCGCCATGCCAAACACCACCGTCGCGGCGAACACCTTGAGCGCACCGAGGGAGAGCCCAAGCCCGGTGCCCGCGGCGCCCACTCCCAGCTGAGGCAACAGCAAACTCCACGGTGGAACGAGGCTAGCCGCGCGCGCATCGGGCTGGCGCGCATCTTCCATCAACGCCCGGTGCAAGCGCTTGCGAACGCTTCGAACCCGGCCGTAGACGGCCTCGGTGGAGATCCCGAGCACGCGCGCCACCTCGGGAGCTGTGCGCCCTTCGAGTTCGGACAACAGGAACGTCCGTCGATGCCCGTCGTCCAGGGTTTCGAGGAAGTGCTCCAAGAACGCACGCGCGTCGGCACGTTGCGCCCCGGAGCGTTCCGCCCGCGGATGCACGTGACGCAAGGCCGCCCGCTTGCGGTCCCGGCGGGCTTGGCTGCGTCGGTATCGAAACGCGACCCGGTGCGCAAACGCGGTCAGCCACGGGCGCACCGGCCTGGTCGTGTCGAAGTCGGGCCAGCGCCGATACGCCGCCACGAACACATCCTGAACCGCGTCGTGCACCGCCTCCGTCGGCACCGCGAGGCGCCCAAGCACCGCCGCCACGAAGGGACCTTCGGTGCGGTAGGTGCGCTCGAACGCGCGGAGCTCGGGAGCGTGAAGCATCGCCTACTGGGACTTCTCCGGCCGACCCCCGATCTGGATCGGCACGAAGAACTCTACGCCCAGCATCACCCGACCGGCGACTGGCGCCGGGTCCCAGAGGCTGGTTGCCCCCAGCGTGTATCCCGTGCCCAGCAATGGAGCGACCCCCGCAAGGTGCGCGGTCAGGGCCCACCGCGGGTCGACGAACCACGCGAGCCCTGCCCCAACCCCCGCTTCGACCCAAACGCCGCCGCGATCTCGGGCGGGACCGCGCGTCACCGCTCGGCTGCCTCCAACCCCGAACTCGCCGCACACTGGGAACTCCAACCGCCGCCAGTGTGGGCGCGCGCAGACTCGCGGCCCGGCGCTTCCGACCACGATGCGGATACTGCCCGTCTCGGCGAGCCGCTCCGCAGCGCCCACATGCACGCGACCCCGCAACCCCACGCGAACGTTCGGCCACGCGTGCCCGACCGCAAGTTCGGAGGGCACACCCACGTTGGGTACCGACCCGAGGCTGATGCCGGCCGCTGCCGCGAAGGTCAGTCCCGTGGACAACGCGACGTCCGGCGCCTCCGCTGGCTCTGGCGGCGAGGGCTTCGCCCGTGTGGGCACAGGATTCGGCTGCGTGGGCTCACCTGGGGGTGCGGGTGCCGGATCCTGCGGCGGGGTCTCGACCGGGGGAACAGAATCGCCCGGCGGCAGCGGTTCCGCTGGTTCTTCCATCGCTTCCAGATCCAGGCGCGTCGCGACGAGCAGCACCGCCGCCTCCGCGAGCGCAACGCAGTCCGCGTCGCGGAGGATCCGCGTATCGGAAGCATCGCCCAGCACGATGGTCAGCTCGAGCATCCAGCCGCTCGATGGATCCGCGCTGACGACGGCATCCACTTGGAGTTCCCCAAGCCCACCCGCGGCGTCGATCTGCGCCTGTACGGTCTCGGCAGACGGACACTGATCCTGCGGCGCTTGCCATCGCAACTCGCCCTCGCCCAGGGTCAACAACGCCAGCGCCAGCGGCAACATACTCAGCAACTTCTCGCGGACCCCGGCGCGGCAGATTGCGGGGCGGGTGTGGGAGACGTCGCGTCGGGTTTCACCACGGGCTCGTGTTTGGCTTACGCAACTGACGCCGTTCCGACAACCTCTTCCTGTTCCTCACGCCCCAACCGAGCTCGACTCCAGACCCCGCGGGTCCCCAAAAGTCACTGCGATTTCGGACAGATCGTCGATCAAACGCGCAAATCGTCGATCGCACCACGACAGTGGAGCCGGCCTTCCGTCTTCCAGGGTCGACATGCTGCGCGCCAAGCAAATCCTCTGCACCGCCACGGGTCTCTCGCTCCTCCTGCTGGGCGCCTGCGACACGGACAGCGCGAAGGAAGGCGCTGTGGCGGCAGCTTCCGTCGAGCCGGAACCCAAGAAACCCGTTTCCGAGCTGTTCCCCGGCACGAACGTCGAGCTCCCTCCCCCGCTGGCGGCCCTCGAGTTCGGCACTCCCGAGGCCGACGCCGAGAAGGTCCTCGCCGGCATCACCACCAAGCTGGTCGATCTCGAGCAGTATGAGGGAGACGTGATGGTCGGCTCGTTCACCACGCAGCGCGGACCGGCGAAGGTCCTCGTCAACGTTCGCCTGACCGTCCCCAGCCAAGGCGACGAACTCCGCACCGCGCTCACGAGTTCGTGGGGGGAGCCGCGCGAGATCAAGGAACTCAGCGCCAACGTCTACACATGGTTCAACCCCGAGAACGGGCTCCGCGCGACGCTGAAGGATGGATTCGGCGACGACAAGAAGGACATCGAGTACTCGGCGTATCTGCCGTTCGAATCCCTGATCGGGACCGACGCCAAGGCGTTCGGGTTCGAGACGCAGCCTCTGCTCGGGTTGGACCTCGCCGGGCTCAGTGAGCACTACGGCGGCGTGCTGCAGAAGTTGACCAAGGAGCAGGCGGAGAAGAAGCGCGCCGAGATGCGCAAGATGTTCGGGGACACCATCGACAAGCTCGGCGACGCGCAGGCGAGCACCGACATCCACCTCTTGCCGACCGAACTCGAGTCCTACACCACCACCGTGTGGCCCACGTTCGACAAAGGCACGGGGAAGATCGTGGCCGTGCGTTTTACGGTCCCCTTCGAGGGTGAGGTCGGCGCGGACAAGCGGCTGATGGACGCCATGAAGAAGGCGTGGGGCGAGCCGAAGGAGGAGGAGAAGTACGGCAAGAAACGCTACGTGTTCTCCGAAGAGCCGTTCCTCGTCGTCGAAGACAGCATCGGCCGCGCCTGGGAGATCGAGAAGAAGGCCAAGCGCGACTGATCAGCGGGCAGGATACGCATTCCGCCCGCGCAGGAGCGGATCCGGTACACTCGACGTCGAGATGCGAATCTCGGTCGGCATCGCTGCCTGGATGCTCCTCGCGGCGACCCCTGGTTGCCGCGAACCGGTAGGGTTTGCGTGCTCGAGTGACGAGCAGTGCATGAACCTGGATGGGAACGCCGGACGGTGTTTTCCCGCGAGCGCCTGCGGCTACGCCGACCCTGAGTGTGCCAGCGGGTATCGGTACAGCAGCCACGCGCCCGAGCCTTGGACAGACGAGTGCGTCGCACCACAGGGCCCTGCCTCCACCACCCTCGCGGGAAGCTCCTCGAGTGGCGACCCGTCCGCGACCTCCGACTCGACATCCGAGGGCCCCGGCACCACAACCGAAGACCCAACCTCTGTTTGCGGGAACGGGGAGATGGAAGCCGATGAGTTGTGCGACGACGGTGACGACATCGAGGGCAACGGCTGCAACCCCGACTGCCGCCCGTCCGGAACACGACTGCTCGACTTCACCTCAGGGCTCGAAGGGCCCGACCACGCGCAGAGCGTGATGCTCACCGACGACGGCGGTGTTGTGGTCGGAGGGATCGCCGGTGAGAGTCCAGATCGCGACGGGTTCGTCGCCCGCTACACCGTCGAGGGCGTCCAGGTGTGGCGTCAGGCGTTGCTCGGATCCGCGGAACGCACCGACGCGGTGTTTCAGGTTCAAGCATCGCCCTCGGGGAACGTTCGCGCGCTGGGGCAGGTGGTCAACCTCGTCGCCAAGAAAGGCGTGACCCCGACGGAGGACTTTTGGCTGGCCGAGTTCGACGTCGCGACCGGGGCGACAAACTGGGCGTTCATCCGCGGTGAGATCGCGCCGGCCGCGGAGCGAGGATACGGGCTGGCGATACTCCCCGAAGGAGACCTCGTGGTCGCGGGGCGCGTCGGCGATACGACGAACTCGGACTTTGGGGTCACCCGCTTCAGCCCCGTCACAGACAAGAAAGGCGGGTTTCAGCTGGAGACCATCTGGACGCATGCAATCGATGGCGGGATCAATGCACGCGACTTCGCGAACGCCGTCGTGTGGGACGAGGCCGGCCGCATTGTCATCGGTGGTGCGCTCGAAGTCCTCGAGGGCGATATCGATCGACATCTGCAGGCGCTGGACGAGAACGGTTCGCCCCTTCAGCCCCCGTGCGAGGACCTCGGCGGAGACGACCCCCTCGGGGCCGACGATCGAATCCACGCCCTCGCGGTGGGGCCCTCCGGTGAGGTCGTCGCCGCAGGTCGAGCCACCCGGGAGACCGAAGAAGGGCTCGATGCATGGCTCGGCTACTACGCCCCTGGGACATGCTCGCTGACGTGGGTCAAGACGGAACCGGGCGCTGGGCAAGCGAACGACGTGTTCTTGTCCGTCGCGGTCGACGAACTCGGCAACATCGTCGCCGGTGGTTTTCTCAACACGGGGAACACCGAGGACGCATGGCTCGCCAAGTACGACCAAGCGGGACAACGACTGTGGGCGATCGAGCCCCTCGACGGGTCGGGTAACGGGGCAGATCGAATCCAAAGCCTCGTCATCGGCGCGGACCGGGAGATCACGGTCGCCGGCCGACTCACCCGGCCCGGCGACGACGACCTCTGGGTTGCGCGCTACACTCCGTGAGTTCGGGCGGTCGGATCACGAACGAAGGGCTGGGTTGGAAGGTCGCAACGCCGGCGGTCTCGCGTCATACTTGTCCGAGCCGTGGATGTTGACGACCTCACGCTCCTGTCCGCATGGCGGGCCGGCGACGCCACTGCCGGCGGCGCATTGGTGCAGAGGTACTACCCAAACGTGCGGCGGTTCTTCGATGTGAAGATTCCCCGGGCGGCGGAGGACCTCACCCAGCGAACGTTCCTCGCGTGCCAAGAGAATCTGGGCTCGTTTCGAGGCGACGCCACGTTCAAGTCGTACCTGTTCGGCATCGCCCGCAACCACCTGCTGCGGCACCTGCGTTCGTCCGCCCGGGCCCAGGCATTCGAGCGCAAAGTCGCGTTCGGCGGACCCTCTCACCGGACATCGCTATCGATGATCGTCGCGAACCGGCAGGAGCATCATCTGATCCTCCTGGCGTACGCGCAGCTCAAACCAGACCAGCAGATCGCGGTCGAGCTGTTCTACTGGGAGGATATGTCCACGCCGGAGATCGCCGCCGTGCTCGAGATTCCGGTCAGTACGGTGACCACCCGTCTGTCACGCGCACGTAGCGTGCTTCACGATAAGATCATCGAACTCACCCAGCCTGGAGCCGTCCGGGACCGCGTCCTGGACCAACTCGACGCTTGGACACGTTCGTTGGTGCCCCGCCCGGGAGCCTGAGCGGTACACTCTGGGTGTGTCGATGGGGCACATTGGGCGGTACGACCTCCTGCAGCGTCTCGGGCGCGGCGGCATGGCGGAGGTGTACCTGGCGCGCCCGCAAGGCGATCCGCGGAGCGTTGTCTACGCGCTCAAGTGCATCCTCCCGCACTTCGCAGACGACCCTCGCTTCGTGCAGATGTTCCACCGCGAGCTGAAGATCGCGGGCGGCCTCTGCCATCCAAACCTGGTCTCGGTACTGGACCACGGCCGAGACGCTGGCCGCCACTTCATGGTGATGGAGTATGTGCACGGCCCCGACCTGTCCAAGCTCCTACGCGCCTCGGGTGAGCAAGATGTTCGTCCTCCTCTGGGCGCGGCGTTGTCTGTCGTGATCGCAGCTGCACGCGGGCTCCACCATCTTCACGACTGGCCCGGCCCCCACGGAGGCGCCCCCGGATTCGTTCACCGCGACGTCTCTCCTTCCAACGTACTGGTTGGCTACGATGGCGCGGTCAAGGTCACCGACTTCGGGGTCGCGACCGCAACCGCCCACACGCGCACCACCGATGCTGGTGGCGTGAAGGGGAAGATGGGCTACCTCTCGCCCGAGCAATGTCGCTCCGAGGCCATGGACCGCCGCAGCGATGTGTTCGCACTGGGTGTGCTGCTCTACGAGACGACACTCGGAGAGCGCCTCTTCTACGCTGAGAACGACTACGCGGTGATGCACCAGATCGTCAGTGGCGAGTACGACCGCCCTTCGGAACGAGACCCTCGGTATTCCTCGGCGCTCGAGTCCATCGTCCTCACCGCGCTCGCCTCGGATCGCCAAGACCGTTTCGACACCGCTGCTGCGCTCGCCGACGCGCTCGAGGCGTTTGCAGAACGTCATCAAGTCGTCGTCGGCACGGAAGTCCTCGCAGCATGGGTGGCATCGCTCATCCCATGGGAGCCCTACCCCGCCTTCCTGCCGCCACCGGCCGCACTCCCCACACCAACGGCGACGCCGGCCTACGTGCCGCCACCTCCCCCCCGGCCTCGACACCGAGTCCCCCTGATCGCTGCCGCGGTTGGTATCCCGCTCGCGCTCGCGGGTTTGATCGCCGGCTCGCTGCTCACGGGCGGAGCCGTCGAGGTCGAGGAGAAAGCCCCCCCGGCCGTCGCTTCCCCGGCCGTCGCCTCCCCTGCCCCCGTGCAGACGGCTCCAGTCGCACAGGCCCCTCCCGCAACAGACGCCCCACCGCTCGCGCCCGCCCCGGTCGATCCTGCGACCGAGCTCGATCCCGTGGAGGTCGTCGATGACGCCCCCGAAGATGTGCTTGCGCCGGCACCCGGGCCCCGACGTCGAAAGGGACGACGCCGCAAGAAAGCAAGATCAAGAGCGCCGAGGTACGATCTCGACGCGCCGCGACCTCCGCAATGACGCCTTCCTTCGCACTCGTGCTCGCCCTGCTGGGCCCCGCATCCGCGGATGACGAGGCACAGCGAGCCGTCGATCTCTACACGCTTGGCGACTTCGCTGAGGCGAGCGCCGCCTATGCTGCTGCATACGAAGCCGACCCAAACCCCGACTACCTCTACGGATGGGCACAGTCGGAACGACGTGCGGGCAACTGCGCTCGTGCGGTCACGCTCTATCGCGAGTACGCATCGCTTCCGGTCTCCGAGGCGGCGAAGGAAGCCGCAGCGAAGAACGCCCTTCGGTGCGGGGAAGACCTCGCCCAGACCGAGCAACCTCCTGCGCCGGCTGCAGTGGACGCAGCACCCGCCCACGAACCCTCCGCCGCGCGGTCAGACCGCTGGCGGCGCGATGTCCTCGGACTGACCCTGGTCACCGCTGGAGGTGCCGTCGGAATCGCGACGTTGGTGCTGGCAGCGGACAGCGCTCAGCAACAACGACTCGCCGAGGATGCAAACATCGAAGCTCAATACGCCCGGAAGGCCGACCGAGCGACCATGACCCGGACCGCGGCGGTGGTCTGTGGTGCGGTCGCCGCGGCTGCGGTCACTGCCGGGGTCGTGCGTTTGATCGTGGTCAGCCGTGGTCGCAAACCGAAAAACGCCGCGACCTGGATACCCGGGCGCGGCGTTCGATTCTGAGAGCAGTCCGCGAGTCAGGCGGACCCGAGGATGCTGCCCTCGAGCGGTTCGGTGGGCAGCGGAAAGCGAGCCTGAAGATCGGCGGAGACCCCGGCGAGCTTCCGCAACTCTGCATGCACGTGCGCAGGCGTGAGCGTGACTCCATCCTCGGAGAGCTCGAGCGTCTTGGGATCGACCCGCTGTGCATACTGCTGATCGTCGGTGGCTCCGACCGTCCGGTTGCCCTCGATGCCCTGCCCCATCAGCATCATGCTCGTGACGGGCCAGTGGTCCTTCCCGTTCGCACCGTTGTAGCTGTTGGTCCGCCCAAAGTCCGAGCCCACCGACAACACGATTCGGTCGGCGATACCGAGGCGTTCGGCCTCGTCCCAAAACTCCATGATTGCGCCCAAGAAGCTGGCGCGAGCGCTGTCCTGGCGCGCGTCGTTGTTGTCGTGCGTGTCGAACCCGCCCATGCTGAACGTCGCCGACACGGCAATGCCCGCCGCATAAGCAGCCAGCGCGACCTGCATCTGCTGGCGAATGCCCGTGCTCGAAAGCGCCTCGGGCAAGTACTCCGCGAGGAGCTCCAGCTCGTTGGAACCGAGTCGAGCCGTCGACAGGTCTTCAGCCGCCTTCGCGATCCTCGGAAGGTGCTGCTCCTGCGCCATCCGGTCGAGCCGAGAGCCTCGCCATTGCGAGACCATGTCTAGGGCGGCCCCGCTCTGATAGGTCGAGAGGTCCTCGAGGTTGGCCGGGTTGACGCGATCGGGGAACGAGAGGTCGGCCAACACGCTGCTGTTGGACACCCGACTGCGCGCGACGACGCCTTCGGACGCGCTTTCCGAGGCCTCGGCCACATAGGCGAGCGGGAGTTCCGGACCATGGGTTCCCGCCGCGAGCGCTGCCCAATGCGGATGGGTCTCATCCTGCTTTCCGGTACCGACGTAGCGACGTCCGATCGCATGGTTGTTGGTCGTGAGGTCGAGACCGTTGACGACCAGCAGCTTGTCCGCGAAGCGCTCGAAGAAGGCCGCGTTGTCACCAACGTTGGCGTAGCGAACGCCCCCGAGCGAGACGATGCCGCTGTCGTCGTAGCCGCGGTGAAGGTTGGTGTGCGGGTCGCAGAACCCCGTCGGGTCCCATCCACCGTCCGCGGCGAAGGACACGAAGAACGGTCCGTCGTACGTGCCAGCCTGAGGTGACGGAGCCGAGCCCAAGCCCGCCATCGCTCCACGTCCGAGGCCCGCTGCACACAGGCCTGCGCCTGCCATCCAAGAGAAGAAGTTGCGTCGTTTCATCGTCGTTCTCCGTTGCGTGGGGGCCTATTCGTAGAGGAACTGGAAGTCGCCGAGCATGGCGGATACGACGGCCATCCAGGCACGTGCGGTGTAGTCCGAGTCGTCCATGATCGGTACCTCGAGCGGGCTACCGGTTTGGGGATGGGTCGTGCGCTGGCATGGGGCGATGAGCGTTGCGGGGTACTCACCCGTCGCCATCCCCGACAGTCCGTCGGCGTGCACGTTCTCGAACAAGAACAACGTGTCGGCGAAACGGGGGTCATCGGCGGTGATTCGCTCGCCGAGGATCCGCTCGTGCAGGTGCAGGATGTTGGCCTCGATGGCCGCATCGTCGATGCCTGGGATTGCGGTCATCTCCACATGGGGGAACAGCAGCCGCTCATCGGCCGCCAGGGCGAAGTCCGCCGCCGTGGCCTGACATGCCATCTCGTTGGACATGCGGCTGATGATGTTCGACATCACACCGTTGACCTGCTCATAGGGTTCGACGACGCTGTCCGAGTTCGTGCCACCAAACATCAGGTGCATCGGGCGTCCCCGAGTCAGCAAGGCGCTGCCGCCTGCGTCGAGCCAGGTGTGGCCGGTGACTGCGGCGAGCTTTCGATGGAACTGCTCCGGTGACGCCAGTCGAATGCCTCCAAGCGGTGCAAGCTCGGCTTGGCGAAGCTCGTCCAACCCGGCGTCGACGTTCTTCGCCCTGAAGTAGCCGCTGTCGACCAAGAGCGTCACCAAGGCGACGTAGTCGTAGCCCTCGTCGATGAAGTCGTCTGCGATGTCAGAGAACACGCGGTCTTGCACGTGGAACGCGTTGAGTTCCGCGGCGTAGACGGGCGAGCCGGGATCGGTGGGCTCGTGAAGCACCTCTTGCCCAGTCAAGCCGTAGAAGACCATGTCGACCATGGCCCGCGAAAACCGAACGTCGTCCGTGATTCGCTGTCCCAGCCACTGCAGCCCGTGCCCGTAGTCCTCCGCGGGCATCACCTCTTCACCGAGGCCTGGCGCGAGCATGTCCTGGTACCAGGTCTCCTGAGGACGATAGCGTCCGATGCCGTTCCAGTTGAGGAATGCGCCGGCCACCGGATCCATGATCTCGTGACAGCTGGTGCACTGAGGGTTGTTGAGGGTCGGGTTGTGCTCGGCGACCGCATCCGTCGCGATAGGTCGCGCGCCCAAGCTCATCACGTCGGTGGCCAGGAAGAACTCGAGCGTCTTCTGGGCGCGCTGCCGGTTGCGGTTGGTGTCGGTGGTCGGGTAGCGCCCCAGATAGGCGGGCGTCGTGAGGACGCCAGCGTGGGGGAAGTCCTCAACGGCGAACATCTTCCAGTCGCTTTGGTCCTCGAGGTCGACGAACGTCGTGGTGTCGAGGCCGTAGACCTGCGCGAGGTACGGGTTTGCGACCGTGTAGGGCGCATCGACGATCTCGGTCATCGGTCGGCCCTTGCGAATGATGTAGCGGATGAGCTCCAGCGGCTCTCGGGCGAGCGCGGTGTTGCTCCGGCTGCGCGCCTGGTTGCGAAGCGTCTCGTCGGCGATCGCGTCGAACCAGTTCTTGGTCGGCCAATCGTCGGCGGAGAGCAGATCCAGGGCCTTGGTGCCGCCGATGAACTTCTCGGTCAGCAGCGTCTGGTCGAACATCTCGAGCACGCGGCCCGTGAAGCCTGCGTCCTGCTGGACGATGGCCGCAATGATGGGCTCCATCGCCTCGTCCCCCGCCTCGTCCACGAGTGTCACCTCGAGCTCGGTCGGCAGACGCGAAGCCATCGCGAACGTCACGCGGCGAAGGGTCTCGTACGCCTCCATGAGCTCGACGCCCTGGAAGTACTCGAAGACATCAGCATCGTCGGCGCAGACGGTCGGGCCCTCCTCGAGCTGAGCGAGAAGCTCTTTCAGCGCCTCGTACTCTTCACCGTCCTCGATGAGCTGCGGCCCCCCGCCGTGCGCATCGTCGCCACGCGCCTTGACCAGCAGCAGCGATTCACCATCCAGCTGCAGCCGCGAAATGTGACGAATCGCGGCGATGTTCGTCTCTGCGTGTCCGGGCACATCGTTGCCCCGCAGGACCAGGTCCGTGTACTTCGCCTGTCCGAGCGGGTTGTGGCACGCGAAGCACTGGCTGGACATGAACGGCGCCCACACTTCCTCGCGGAAGTACGCCTTCGTCTCCTGGCATGTCCCGGGCCCGTCGAGGTTCAACCCCCCGCTGGACTCGCCGTCGTCCCCGGACTCCTCGCCGTCATCGACATCGATGCCGCCGCTGGTCCCCTCAGCGTCGGTCACCTCGACCGACTCGTAACAACCGGGCAGCGCCACCAGGGTCGCCGCGGTGAGTCCCGCTCGAAGCATGCGTCCGTTCACTGACCGTCTCCTTGCATCCGGACGTCCAGTCACCGCACTGCGCCGTCTTGTCTCAGTGTGGGTTCATGTTTTTTGGGGACGTCGGTCGTCGTCGGGGAAAGCGGTTGAATCCCCAACACTTGAGGACGTGTCCGTCGAGCCCTCCGCGCCCCTGGACCGTCGCTTTCGAAGCCGGCCTCCTGCCCAGGCGTGCACATTCTCACAGTTCTTCAACAGGACGAGGATGTGCAAACACCGTGGTTCCCACGCGGCTCCACCTGGGCTACGGTCCGGCCCTCATGGCGTTCGAGTACTCGCCCGGAATCTATAAGACTACGCAATACCTCCCCGGACACGAGGCTCAGATCGCTCCCGACCTGCTCGTGCTCATCCGGACCGACGGCGAGTTCGCTCCCGCTTCGGTGCTGTTGCCCGTCAATAACGTCAACAACCAATGGCGCTTCCAGATGCCGGGCGTGAAAATTCCCAGCACCTCGCTTGGCTGGGGCGAGTCCCTGGTGAAGCTGAAGCACGAAGGGTTCTACCGCCTCCGAAAAGAGTTCACCTTTGGTGACTCGGGCAAGTGGATCGAAAATGCCATCGTGCAGCTCGGCTACTCCCGCAAGGCAGAGCCGATCCTCTTCATCGCGCAGCGCCGCACCCCGCTCACCAACAACGAGCTCTGGTTCTCCGAGAAGGGCGTCAAGGTCGACTTCGACAAGCTTGACGACCTCATCGAGCCCCTTGCTTGGTACCAAGAGCCCGAAAAGAAGAAAGAAGAGTCCGCCAACTAGAGGCAGCCTCTCCCGCTGAACGAGCCGGCGCTCGGTCCTTGTGACCGCGCCGGCTTTTTTGTTTGTTGTAGGGGGAGACTTCGCAGTCTCCCCGCCGCTGCGGGGGCAAAGCCCCCTTCGCTCCCCCCTGTGGCGAGCGCCCTGTCGGGCTTGCTCGTGACCCTCAAGGGGGTCGCTCCTCCTTTTCGAGCCTTGCTATGGTGTGCGGCGTGAGCGCTCTACGCCTGTCTCTTCTACTGTGTGCCGGACTCCTTTGCGCCTGCGAGTCCGAGCCTGCCAAGAAGGCCGACGACAAGAAGGCCGACGACAAGAAGGCCGACGACAAGAAGGCCGACGACAAGAAGGCCGACGACAAGAAGGCCGAGAAGCACTTCGATGTCTCGCATGACAAGTCCGGTGTGCTTGCCCGCTCCGCGGCAGCCCTCGAGGCGGATGAAGCCCTCGACGGTGAAGCTCTGCGCGGCCTGTCCCACCACGCCGAGAAGCTCCCTTCGGTGCAGGCGCTGTGCAAGAAGATGAAGGAGCTGGGAAGCGTCAAAGACGAGAAGTCCTGCGTCTCCCAATCGGAGCACCACATCGTGCTGATCGGACCCGAGCTCTACGGCGAGTGGGCCGCGTGCGTGATGGAGTCGACCGACGCCGCTGACGTCAAGATCTGCGACGACGCCGAGGCCGAAGCCGAAGGGCTGCTTCACGCCAAGCCGCATGGGGATGGTCTCTCCAAAGAGGAGTGCACCACGCTCTTCGACAAGTTCGAGAAGCTGTCCATGGAAGATGCTGCCGAGCATGCCGAGCACGTCAAAGAGGTGCTCGAAGAAGTCCGAGACGATGTCGTGTCCTCCTGTGTGGACCAGGGCACCAAAGCGGAACTCGAGTGCGTGAGAAAATCGAGCACCCTCGAGGAACTCAACGAGTGCGCTCCGGCGCACGTGTAGCCGCGGCAATGTGCACGGCGGCGTGCGTCCCGCTACCCTTGAGGTGTGGCCGCGGGCTTTGACGAGGACACCCTCACCGGGGACGGAGTACAGACCGCCGTGGATACGACGGTCCTCCGACCTGGGGACTTGGTCGACGGTCGCTACCGCCTCGTGCAGCTACTGGGCATGGGAGGGATGGGTGAAGTCTGGGAGACCGAACACATCGCCCTTCGGCGCCCGATGGCCCTCAAGCTCCTGCGCGCTGCCGAGCTCGCCACCCCCCAGCAGCGCGCACGCTTCCTGCGCGAGGCCCAAGTCGTCGCCAGCATCCAGCATCCAGGAATCATCGACATCACAGACTTCGGCGAGCTGCCCAACGGCGTCCCGTTCATTGCGATGTGCCTTCTTGATGGGCGAACGCTGCAGAAGGTCGTTGCCGGCGACGGCCCATTGCCCTGGCCGCGGGCCGTCTCCCTGCTCCAGCAAGTCGCAGATGCGCTTGCCGCGGCCCACCGCAAGGATGTGGTCCACCGCGACCTCAAGCCCGAGAACGTCCTCGTCAGTCCGGGCCCACCCGAGCACGCGACCGTGATCGACTTTGGCATCGCCGGCCGAACCACGCTCGACTCGCGCACCGCCAAGCTGACCGCGACCGGCAGTGTGTTCGGGACGCCGGGGTACATGTCGCCCGAGCAGATCCGCGGACAGCCGGCGGATGCTCGAGCCGATGTCTACGCTCTGGGCTGTGTGGCCCACGAGCTCCTCACCGGGCGCCGGGTTTTCGACGGCGAACTCTTCGAGCGACTCGAGGCACACCTGTATCGCGAGCCCCCGCCCCTTCCGGGGACGCTACCGTCGGGACTGATCCGGACGGTCGAGCGTTGCCTCGCCAAGGACCCCGACGACCGGTTTCGGTCGATGGAGGAAGTGACCGCAGCCTTGATGCTCGCGGCCGGTCGGCCACACAAGCGGACCGCGGTCGTCCCAGACCACGTGCCCGTGGCTCCGCCGGGAATGAAGACCGAGGCCTCGCGCCCGACCGCCCCCGGGTTCGTTCCCGAGTTCACAACGCCGCTACCAAGCAGCGTTGCACCCCCCGAGCCCAGACCAGAGCCGAACCGGCGCGGGGTGGTTGTAGCGACGGTCTCGGCGGTTGCCGGCTTGGCGGTGCTAGCGTTGCTCTACGCCGCGTGGTCCCGACCCACGACGCGCCCCATCACGACCGACTCGGCCCCCGAGGCGCCTCCCGTCGAACCCGCCGCGCAGCTCGAACCTCCCACGTCTCAGTCCGCCGCTGAGGCGGCTGTCGCCACGCCCGTGGCACAGCCGCCCCTCGAATCCGCGCCTCACGAAGCCGAGCTCGCCGATCCGGTGCCGGTGGAGGAGGCTCAGCCGAAGAAGCGGAAGCCGAAGAAGCGGAAGCCGAAGAAACGGGCCTCCAGGACGAAGCCTAGCGGTCCCAAGCTCGGCGAGAGCGAAATCTACAGAGACCTTTAGAAGCGGCCCGAGAGCGTCACGGCTGCACCCGAGCGACCGAAGCGGGGTCGCAATCGGGCCGTGGACGCGTTGCGATTTCGTCGTTTTCCGACGATCAACAACGCCACACCAGCGCCGACCAGCAGCGGGGCTCCAACCACGCCCACCACGAGCAGTGCATTGCCGGTGCGACCTCGCTCGAACTGTTGGCCGCGCTTGTCGAAGTCGTCCGAGACGTCCGAGCCGATCTCATTGGCGTTCGAACCCATCACGGACCCAGCGATGGCAACCCCCCCGAAGGCGACCCCGACACCGGTGAGGATCGAGCCCGCGAGAATGAGGGGTCGGCCTCCCACCGAGTCCGCTACGGGCTCGGGCTCGGGCTCGGGCTCGGGCTCGGGCTCGGGCTCGGGCTCGGGCTCGGGCTCGGGCTCGGGCTCGGGCTCGGGCTCGGGCTCGGGAGTCGATGCTTCGTGGGCTTCGATCTTGGTATCGAGGGCTGCGATTCGCTCCTGGACCCGCTGACGCTCGCCTCCGGCTTCGGCTTCATCGGGGTAGATCTTGGGAATCACCCGCTCGAACTCCTGGAGAACCATCTTGGCTTTGCGAAGCTGAGCAACGTCTCGGCTGATCTCGTACGACTTCTCGAGCGCGGTCGCGACGTTGTACTGAATCAAGGGCCGCAGTCGGGCGCTCGAAGGATCGTTGGGCAGCGCTGCAAGGGCCTCGGTCCACGATTCGATCGCGCCTTCATAGTCGGCAGTATCGAACCGAGCTTGGGCCTGCTGGTGCAGCGCCCGGGCTTCATCGATGTCGGACGGCGCGGCCACTGCGGGCACGGGGAACGACAGGGCGAAGATCAGTGGAAGGGCGGCGAAGCGCTTCACTCTGGCTGCTCCTCGAACGAGTAGACACGGACAACACCTTGAGCCATTCCCTCCGTGCCGTACCTGGGAACCACAATGTCCGGCGCACCGTCGTTGGTCACATCGGCGATGGCGATCTTGTTTCCGAGAGGGCCGGTCTCTCCAAGCACCACCGGAACAAAACCAGACACGAGCGGACCCTCCGCAACCAGGATGGCTCCGTCTCCACCGGCCGTCCCGCCCGATGTTCCAATCACTGCGTCGAGGTGGCCATCACAGTTCAGATCCGCGAGGCGGATGTTGTTGTAGCCGATGTGTGCTGGTCCCGGCTCCCAAGTGTCGCAGACCAGCTCGTCCCGAAAACTGTCGCGAGAACAAATGCTGATCTCGCTCGGATTGTCGGACTTCTCGGGGACAGCGGCCTGCATGTCGATGTTCTTGCCCACGACGACCACCTCGGGGATCTTGTCGCCATCGAGATCTCCGGCATCAACACCAAACGGGCTGTGCGCCGCGTCGAGGACCTGAAGAGGGGAGATGCCGTCGGCGACGCTCGCGGAGAGCACGTGTACGCGATCCCCCCCAGGGAAGCTGTCTTGGTCGAGGCCCGCATCATTCGAGCCCGCGACGAGGGCCTCGAGCGGATCGTCCCCGTTGAGCTGGACCAGCACGGTGTCCCAAGGAGAGGCAGACACGGAGGGGTGGGTGAGGGACCGCATCGGTTGGCGATCGGTCACGGAGAACAGAGCGGTCGCGTTTGCAGCCGTTCCACTCGAAACGACAAATTGAGGCGTGCTGTTCCCGAGCATCTGACCGATGTCGACGCTGTGTGGGAAGGGGAGAGGTTCGTCGAACGAGGTGGAGTCATCGTCGAACAAGCCACCACTCGCCCCCCAGAACAGCGTCACAGCCCCCTGGGAGGGATCGCCACCGTCAACGACAACGACATCATCGAAGTCATCATCGTCGAGCGACCCCACCGCGAGGTCCATCGGTTCGACGCCGATGGCGACTTCGTCCACCCCCTGAAATGCCGCACCGTCGAAGCGAAACACGGAGAGACGAGCCGGCGACCGTGTCAACACCACAACGTCGGCATCACCGTCTTCGGAGAAGCGGCCTACGCCGACGGACATCGGATTTCCGGAGCCGTTGATGGTGATCTCTCGACTGGTGAGCACGCCTCCGTCGACACAGGTCGGCATGGGCCCGGGTCCACCGGTCGTGCTGCCCGACGTACTCGATGTGTCGGACGTACTCGATGTGCCCGACGTACTCGATGTGCCCGACGTACTCGATGTGCCCGACGTACTCGATTCCGTCCCGGAACCAGCCGGGGCATCACCCGGCCAAGCGCATGCACCACCGGCACAGACCTGACCGTTCCCGCACTGGAAGTCCTCTTCGCACGGCAACCCGTGAGCGTCGCGGCCATCGAAACAGCCCGTACACATGAAGAGCCCCGCCCCCACGCACCAACGAAGCATCGAACAGTCAGCCATCAGTCACGAATCTCGCCATCTTCGTCGATCGTACCGTCGTTGATGATGGCACGAATCTTCTGCCCGGCGCGCCCCCGAGCCTGAACAGACTGGACGAACACCGCGCTGAGGCCCCCGTAGTTGAGCCAGCCTTCCTCCGAAGTTGAGACCTCGCGGCCCAGACTGACCACCCGCAACGGAACCGCAGGCTCCACGCGCATGCTCTTCATGGCCCAGTACGACAACGGGCTGTTCCAGTACGTGTCGACGGTCTCCCACTTGTCGGACTCCTTGAAGGTGTGTGCAATGTAGTGGGTCGGCATGCAAGCGGGCGGAGTGTAGCAACGACCGAGGCGGCGACCAGTCGGGCAAGACAAGTCGCGATGAGCCGGGACACTACGTCGAGAACAGGCCCGCAAACGCCCTTGCGTTGGTCGGCGCGGTCTCCTCATGTTTAAAGAACACGAACAACCGCTCCCACTCCAGCGAGAGCGCGGTAGACCAAGTTTTGAGGGCCGCCTCGTCGTAGTCGTCCTCGCGGAGCCGTGCGTACCCCCACGGCGCGGTGGCGACGTTCGGCATTCGCCCCTGGGACAATGTGTCTCCGTCCTTGCCCTCGAAGTCGCCAAGGCTCATCGCCGCAGGACCCGCCCGAAGCGCGTCGTACACGTCCTCGCAAAACCAGCTCACATGCCGAAACTCGAGCACCGCCGGGGCGTGCTCGGGGAGCATCTCGAGAAACGCGCTGAGGCGGTCCACCCCCTTGCGCAGGTACGGAGGGAGCTGGAACAGCACCGCACCGAGCTTTTCGCCCAGGGGCTCGAGGACGCGAAACAGATAGGCCAAGCTATCGGCGTCGTTCAGGGGATCTTTGTGGGTGATCCGCTTCGAAGCCTTGATGACGAAACGGAAGTCATCCGGCGTGGCGTCCGCCCATCGCTGCACGACCTCCCGCTTGGGCATCCGGTAGAAGGTGTTGTTCACCTCGACGCTCCGGAAGTGCTGGGCGTAGGCCGCGAGCATGTCTTCCTTCTTGCACTTTTCCGGGTAGAGGCTCCCCCGCCAAAAGTCGTACTGGTAGCCGCTGGTGCCGACGTAGACCTCCACAACCGCGAGCGTACCCCTGTGTGGCTTGGCGCCGAAGCTAGAAACGCTACCATCGCGCCGTGAAGCGTCCGCGCATCATCATCGTGTTGGGATCCACCGCCCCCGGCGGGCGATTGGCCACACTGGCCAGCGAAGCCGAAGCTGCCGCACTCCAGGCTGGTGCGGAGGTGACTCGGTGCGACCTCTCCCAGCGGGACATCCCGGTGATGTGCACCGAGGACGCGGAGCAACCCACCCTACCCGCGGTCGCGGAGCTGCGACGCGAAGCGGCCGAGGCCGACGGCTTCATCCTGCTCACGCCCGAGTACCACGGCAACATGAGCGGTGCGCTCAAGAACTGGTTCGACTTCCTCTACCTCGAGCTCGCCGGAAAGTTCGCGGGGGTGATCGCGACGACGGGAGGCGGAGGCGGCGACATGTCGATCACTTCGGTGAAGAACAGCTTCAACTGGTGCCACGGTTTCACCCTTCCGTTTCACGCCGTCGGCAAGCCTGAAGACTTCGATGGCGACTCGCTCGTCTCGGAGAAGGTCCGCGACCGGGTGCAGCGGATCGGCCACGACGTCGTCCGCTATGCGCCGGTCATTCGCGCAAGCTTCGATGCAGCCAAGGCAACCGGCCCCGACTGCACATCCGGGGTCGCGGGCACCCACGCAGGAGATCCGTGAGCGCCCCGGACAAGCTTCGCTCTGCCCATGCTGCGGTCGAGGCTTGGACCGAGTGCGGCGGAACGCTCGAGGATGCGCTCACCGTCGCATCTCAACAGGTCGAGTCCCTCAACGCGATGCTCTCCTCCGAGCGAGAGTGGGCCCGGCTGGTCTCCATCGCCCGGCGGACGATCGATCCGTGGTTCGCCACGGATTGGCCCGAGACCTTCGATGCGTTGATGCTCGTGTTGCCGCTGTGTCGAACCCTCGACTGGCAGTGCGCCAAGTGCCCGATCGGTCGCCAGCAGGATGAACGAGCCTGCGCGCACCCAGAGGTTCCCGTGACGCGACTCGGCACGGCAATCTCGAGGGGCGAGCAGCATCGTGCGCAAGCGGAGCTGGCGGTGCTGCGCTCGATGTTGCGCCACGCCTGACCGGGCTATTCCTCGCCGGGCACCCGGATGTCCGCTGCGAACAGGCGTGGTTCGTCGATCTTCGCCGCAATCGCCTCGGCACAGCGGTCCCTTAGATCGACGACCTCACTGAGGGTCTCACCGCCCGGCTCAATCGCCGGAAGGATCTCGACCTCGATCGAACGGTGCTTGGGTAGCCAGGTCCCGTCTCGCAGCGCTTTTCGGGATCCACGAATGGCGACGGGAACGACCGGCACCCCGGTTCGAGCGGCCAGCTTGAACGCACCGAGCTTGAACGCCCGCATCCCGATCTCGGCGTTGAACGTCCCCTCGGGGAACACGACGACCCGCTCTCCAGCTTCGAGCAGCTTGACCACCTCTTCGAGGTCGCTGAGCGACCGTGCGGTGGAGTGACGATCGATGAAGACGTGCCCCATCTTCTCGAGTACCGGGCCCATCAGCGGGTTCTGGCGCATCTCTCCCTTGATGACAAAGCGAACGCCGGGCGGCAGAGCGCTCACACAAATCAAGAAATCGAGATAGCCGCTGTGGTTCGCGACGATGAGCGCGGACCCCGACGGCAGGTTCTCCAGGCCCTTCGCTTTCGGACGCAACCCGGCGAGGGTCATCGCTGCCTTCGCTTGGGTCGCGGCGACACGCCGTGATGCTTTTCCAGCCGGTGCCACGCGGCCCAGCACCGGGGCAGAGAACGCGATCGTGCCGAGCGTCGCCGCCGCATAGCCCCCGTACACCGCCGCGCCGACCTTGCGCGCCATCTGCCCGGCCCGTTGCGGAAGACTCTTGGCGAACAGGCCCGCGGTCTGTCGCGCCGCGGACTTGCGGGCTCGGTTGACCGTGCCCTCGAGGTAGAGACGACGAGCCTCACGACGTCGAATCTTGCCGCTGGAAGTCTTGGGGACGGCCCCGACGATCCCCAGTACAACCTCGTCCGGTGGGATGCCGACGGCTGCGGTCACGGCCTCGACGACCTGTGCCTGGATAATCTCCCGAGAGGTGTCGTCCTTCTCGCGAGTCTCGGCGATGACGACCACCCGCTCAGTCCCGGTGTTGGGGTCCGGTACGGCAAACGCAGCGACGCAGCCTTGCCGAACGCCCTGCACGGACGTGGCCGCAGCCTCGAACTCGTGCGGGTAGTAGTTACGGCCGCCCTTGATGATGAGGTCTTTGGCGCGGCCGGTGATGAACAGCTCGCCATCGTCGAGATACCCCAGATCGCCCGTGTCGACCCACCCGTCTTTGCGTTGGACCTCCGCGGTGACATCGGGTCGCCGGAAGTACCCCTTGAACGACGACGGGCCACGAAACTGAATCGTCCCCTGCACCCGGTCAGACGCGGGTTGTTCCTTTTCGTCGACGACCCGAATCTCGTGCAACGGCAACGCCATGCCCACGGCGACGAACTCCAGCGCGTCGGCGTCCTCGGTGGGAACCGCCCGCCCAGCCTCCTCGAAGGTCACGCGCTCGATGCGGTCGATCCGAGGAGCCCGTCCCACCGGAGGAAAGGCGACGCCAACCATGTTCTCGGCCAAGCCATAGGCGCAGAACAGGGCGTCGGAGCGCATGCCGGCGGAGCCGAAGCGCTCGATGAAGTCGTCCAGCGTCTTGACCGTGATCGGCTCGGACCCGTTGAGCAACACCCGCATGCTGCTGAGGTCGAGCGCTGCAATGGCGTCCTGTGGGACTCGCTTGACGCAAAGGTCGAACGCAAAGTTGGGGGCGACCGACTTGGTGCCGCCGTAGTCGGAGATCGCTTGCAGCCACCGCAGCGGCTGAGACAGGAACGCCATCGGAGACATCAGCACCGTTGGCGTGCCTGCGTAGAAGCACATGAGCCAGCCGCCGATGAGTCCCATGTCGTGATACAGCGGCAGCCAGCTGACCATCACGTCATCGTCGCGGAGCTCGCTGCCCGCTGCGGAGGCCCGGATGTTGGCCAAGACGTTGGCCTGTGTCAGCTCGACGCCTTTCGGGTCCCCGGTACTCCCCGAGGTGTACTGGATCAGCGCGGTGTCGGTACGAGTCACATCGGCGCGGGCGCTGCTCCCCTCGGTCGCCTCTTCGAGCAGGACCTTCGAAGAGACGACGTGTTCGATGCAGGCGACACGATCGCGGGCGATCTCCGCCACTCGGGCCGCGCGATCGAACGTGATCAGAATACTCGCCTGCGCGTTGTCGAGAATCTTCTCGCACCGCGCCATGTACTCGGTGATCCGGTCGAGCCGGACCGGAGGGTAGAGCGGTACGGGGACACCACCGGCCAACATCACTCCTAGAAACGAGGCGAAGTAGCCGAGTTCCGTGGGGAGCATGATCGCAACGCACGCGCCGGGTTGAAGACCTCGTTTTCGAAGCCCGGCCGCAACCCGCTGCGCCGCCTGGTGGAGTGCGCGATAGGTGACCGGAACGGCTCGCCCGTCGTCATCCTCGAGCACCATGTGCACCCTATCGGGCTGCAGCCGCATGTGATGCTCCAAGACCTCCACGAGCGTGGTCGCGTCTTCGGGGCGAGCGGCGGGAGCCTCGCTGGGCAGCAACGCTCGCTTGCTTGCCCCATCCGTGGCGACCTCTGTCACGGGGCTCTGCCCTCGGGCCGCCAATACGTACTCGAGAAGCTGGGCCGGCGTATCTGCGGTCGAGATCGCGTCCTCGGAGAGACGGACCCCCATCGCTTCGCCCACCCGGACCGCCAGCTCGACGCGTTCCAACGAGCCCAAGCCGAGCTCGCGCTCGAACGAAACGCTCGAGGTCAGACGACCGAGTCCCCGGCCGTCGCTGACTTCGACGACCAGCTCCCGGACCACGCCGATCACCGTCGACAGGTCGTCCGAAACCATCGCACTTGTGCCACCCGTCGTCTGCTGCGCCATGACCGAGCGAGCCTACGCGAAAAGGCGACACCACGATCGCATGCCGAGGGTGCCCGGCCGCCAGGTTGCGACTTCACACCGCGCAGATGCGGGCAACGCGGCGTCACCTACGGGTCCACTGCGAGCCCCGACGCCGCTAGTGGTGCACAAGCTCCAGCTCGGGGCTGTCTGGGCTCCGACAGTTCCACGCTGCCGCGAACAGGTCCTCGCAATCGTTGACCCCGTCAATGGTGCACGTCAGGCCATCGTCTTCAAAGGTCACCATCGGGGGAATCGAGGGTCGCCGCGGGGTACCGTAGGGAGGACCGAAGGAAATGATGGGTCGTGCCGCGGCAGACGGAAGAAGCCCGACTTCGATCATGGTTTTGTCAAACCCACGCAAGCCCGTCTCGTTTGGTTCCCGCGCCGTCGCGCCAGCTGCACAGCCGGCAGTTCCGACGGCCGAACGAATGCGGCCACAAGCGCCGTGATGGTGACCGGCACCACCTACGGATCAACCCGCGGTCGGGGAGTTGGTCACACCGACGCATGCTGAGCGACTGCCCAGGCGGCGGTGCTCCTCCCCCCGCCTACACGGACGCTGAGGCACACTTCTACTGCCCCGCGAGTTCGGGCGCTCATGAGCAAAGACGGCAAGTTCGGAACGTTCGGCGGCGTCTTCACGCCATCGATCCTCACCATCCTTGGCGTGATCATGTACCTGCGGTTGCCGTGGGTCGTGGGCAACGGCGGACTCTGGATGGCGCTCGGCGTCATCGCGGTCGCTCACGTCATCTCGATCACGACCGGGCTGAGTATCTCCTCGATCGCCACCGACAAGAACGTCGGCGCTGGCGGCCCGTACTACATCGTTTCGCGGAGCCTAGGACTGCCGATCGGCGGCACGTTGGGCTTGGCGCTGTTCGTAGGATTGGCGTTCTCGATCAGCCTGTACGTCATCGGGTTCTGCGAGAGTTTCTTGGCGTTCATCGACATGGACGTCTCCCCTGCGAACGTCCGCGTCGCGGGCACGGTCACGGTGGTGCTGCTGACGCTTGTGACGGTGATCTCCACGTCATTCGCGATCAAGACGCAGTACCTGATCCTGGTGCTCATTGCGCTGTCGCTGGGCTCGGTGTTCCTGGGCGGATCGTCGCCCACGCCCTCCGCCGGCCACCTCGACATCGCAGCCGACGCGCCAAGCCTTGGGCTCATCTTCGGGATTTTCTTCCCGGCCGTGACCGGTTTCACGGCGGGCGTGAACATGTCCGGGGACCTCAAGGATCCCAAGCGTTCGATCCCCAGCGGAACGTTGGCAGCAATCGCGGTTGGCCTGGTGGTCTACGTCGCGCTGGCGGTCTTCCTGGCATACCGCGTCGACCCCATCGACCTCGCGGGGAACACGAATGTGCTCGCAGAGATTTCGCTCGTCCCAGCCCTGGTGACCGCCGGAATCTGGGGTGCGACGCTCTCTTCGGCGCTTGGCAGCATTCTCGGCGCGCCCCGGATTCTGCAGGCCCTGTCGATCGACTCGATCACCCCGCGGTGGTTTGGCAAAGGGCACGGCAAGAACAACGAACCTCGCAACGCCCTGTTGCTTGCGTTCGCGATCGCCGAAGGCGGGATCCTCATCGCCGAGCTGGATGTGATCGCACGCGTCGTGTCGATGGTGTTTCTGGCGACGTACGGATTCCTCAACATCAGCTCTGCAATCGAGAGCTGGGCCAGCCCGGACTTCCGCCCTCAGTTCCGAATCCCGCGGCTGGTCAGCGTCCTTGGTGCAGTCACCTGCATCATCGTGATGATCCAGCTCGACTTCGCCGCCATGGCGGGGGCGACGATCCTGCTCTCGGGGCTGTTCCTGTTCTTGAAGCGGCGACAACTGACTCTCGACGCGGGCGATACGTGGGAGGGGATCTGGTCGTCGATCGTGCGGGCCGGTCTGCATAGGCTGAGCCAAGGCCGGGGACAGCGACGAAACTGGCGGCCCAACGTTCTGTTGTTCAGCCACATGGGGAGCGAATCGCGACCTGAGCTGCTCGACCTCTCCAGGGCGCTGATCACCGGGAGCGGGCTGCTCACGGACTTCGAGCTCGTGGCCACAAAGCAGGAAGCCGCTGCGGCGATCGACGAGGACGAGGCTCAGGTCGGTGTGTTTCGGCGGCGCACCGTCAGCGGAGACTTCTACGACACCGTGTCCGCGGCGTGCCGACACCACGGGTTCACCGGACTCGACCCGAACACGGTCCTCCTCGACTGGGACGTCGACCGGAAAGACACCGACCGCTTCGTCGACTTGGTCAAAGACACGGTCAAGCAGGATTTCAACCTTGTCATGCTCCACTACGACCGGGAGCGGGCGTGGGGCAAGCGAGAGCGGGTCGACATCTGGTGGCGCCCACAGCAGGGCAACGTGGCACTGAGTCTCGCGCTCATGCGCTTCTTGACCCGGTTCGAGCAGTGGCAGGGCGCAAAGCTTCGCTTCCTGCTTGTCTCGGAAGATACCTCGCTGAGCGACGACCTGCTGCACGCCATGCGCAGTGTCCTTGCAGACGCCAGGGTCGAAGCGAAGGTCAAAGTCGTCGCGAGCCCATCCCAGGCGCACGGCTTTGAAAGCACGATCCGCCAGGAGTCTGGCGATGCGGATCTGGTGGTCCTGGGCCTCCCACCCCTGCGGCGGTTCGACAGCAAAGCCCTCGTCCATCTCGATGAGCTGCTCGCGGGACTGGGTACGACGCTGCTGGTCCAGGGCTCGTCGCTGTTCGTGGAAGTTCTTCCAGTCGCAGGCCATGGGGGCGCCGCGGCAGGAGCACAGGAGCGAGCGCAGGCCAGCCTCACCGAGTTGCGGGTACTCAAGCTGCCCGAGAACCCGATGCTCGAGGCACCCGCCGCGTCGTTCGCGGAGTCGTATGGCAAGCTCTCCGACGACCTCTTTCAAGAGGGCTTTGCACCCGCACTTGCGCGCCACGAGGCGTTGCTCGGGGATGTCCGCAACCTGCTCGAGCGGCAGTTCGAGATCCTACGCAAGGGGCTGGAGGATGCCGACCCCGCTCGCGCGCGTAAGCCCGCGGGTCGGGCACAAGGAGGGTTCTTGTTTCAGGCGCGAAAGCTCGTGGCGACGTACGAGGAGGAGACCCTCCCCTCTCAGGCCAAGAGCCTTCAGGCCACCCTCAACGTGTTCGTCGAGGGGCTCGTCAAGCTAGCCTCTGACGTCCCGACACACCTCGATGTGACGGCCGAGCGCGACGCGTTCGCGCCCACGTCTCGTGACGGCCGCGCCGTCCGGGCCTTCAAGCGCCGTCGCAGGTTCTGGGCCGCCCTGCGTCGTGGGGCGCCGAGCTACACCGTGCCCCTTGCGTCGTTGCAGTCTTGGTACGTCTACGTTGGCGCGGCAGACCTGCTGGAACAATGGCTGCGCAGCGTGCAGTCGAGCAGCCACAGGCTCGCAGTACAGCTGGGGAAGATCCTCAACGAAGCCGCCACCGAGCTCAGTGCCCTCGCCGCAAAGATCGAACGTCGCGAGGCGGACCCGGCCCTGATCGAGGCTCGAAAACAGCGGCTCCTGTCCCATGTTGACGCCGCGGTCACGCTGGCCCAGGACCTTGCGGAGGGGACAGGAGTCCGCCTCGCGCGGCGGACCCACGACACGAGCCAAGCCTTCGCCGACGATCTCAAGCGCGTCGATGTGAAGCACCTCGTTCGCACCGAGCGACGCCGCCCGCGAAAATCTCCGGCCCGACTCGAGGTGCTGCGCCTCAGCGCCGAGCCCTGGGAGCATCACCAACGGCTGCTCCTGCAGCGTGCGCACCTCGGCCTGCAGATCGCCGCGTTCCAGCACAGGTTCTCGGCCCTTGCCCATCGCGCCCGGACGGAGGTCACACAGAACATCAAGTCTTCGGTCCTCAACGAGGGCGTTCAGATCCATGACGCGATCGGGGATTTCGTTCGCGAGGCCCAGGCAGGGCGGGCTCCCAAGCTGCCGCCGGAGCGAGAGCTTCGTGCCACGTTCGACGGCCAGGCGGTCCTCGAGACCATTGCGCGCGACATCGACGGCTGCATCGAGGACCTCCCGGAGTCGGCAACGACGCTGAGCGATGAGTCGATCGCCGCGTTGGAGAGCGGTGTCTCGATGGACGCCGACGAGGTCACGGTCTCGGTCCGGCCCCTGGTCAAGTACCTCATCGAGACCGAGTTCCTCGATGTGGTGAATCAAGAAATCTCAGGCCTTCCGCTTCAGGAGCAGCGCACGGTCGGGGTCGCACGCGACGTGACGCGCTTGCTGAGCTTCACGGTCGGCGACATGGAGGCTGCCGGCGGCTGGGCCAATCAAGACTTCCGCAAGCAGGTGGTCGCCGTGGCGCGGGAAGGAGCCCGCCGCCTGGATACCGAGCTCGGAGTCCTGCGCAGCGCGTCGCAGACGTTCTCCACCCGAGTCGCGGAGCAGCTGGGGACGCTGAGGGACGAGACCGCTCCATACGCGCTGACCAACCGTTCCGACAGCCTCTCGCACTACATCCGTACCCGAGAGAGTCACAAGGCTGTATCTCGGGTGCGGCGGGTGGTCTCGCGGGCTGCTGGGTACGCGCGACAGACGTTCGTCGCGTTGCTGTATCGCCGCAGCACGGGGGTGTTGTTGGCTCGTCGTCTCCGGCGCACCGCGACCGGAACCGGCGCGACCGTCGTCGATCGGATCGCCGAGCTTGCTCAGAATCTCACCCCGCGCCGCGACCTGCTGCGTGCACTCCCGTTCTACTACCGGCAGCTGTTCTCCGGACAGGCCACGATCAGCGAGACGTTCTGGGTGGGCCGCCAGAACGAACTGGGCCGGATCAAGGCCGCAATCAAGCGGCACGAAAACGGAGGACAAGGCGCCCTGTTCATCGTCGGTGAGACGGGCGCGGGAAAGACCGCGCTGTGCCACGTGCTCACCACCAAGTTCCTCGCTCGCCGCAAGGTCTTCCGAATCAGTCCCCCCCCCGGTGGTGCCATCGAGCCTGCTGCGCTTCGGCTTGCGCTCGAAGCGGAGGTCAAAGACCGCGGCAAACCCGACGAGCTGTTGAGCAAGGTCCCCGACGGTTCGGTGTTCGTGTTCGACGACCTGGAGCTGTGGTGGGAGCGGAGTCCTCGGGGCATGGTGCTGCTCGAGGAGTTCATCCGGTTGCTCGGAAAGCACGGCGATCGCTGCCTCTTCGTGGCCAACCTCAACCTGCACGCGTGGCGCTTCATGAGCAGCTTCACGCGACTCAGCGAGTCCGCACTGGCGGTCGTCGAGTGTGACCCGCTGCCCGCCGAAACCCTCAAGTCGATCATCTCCCTGCGACACGGGTCCACCGGCATCGACTTCGAACTCGCCGGAACCCCCGAGGAAGAGCTTGCGCCGTGGCGACAGGCCCGGCTCTTCACCCGCTACTTCGACTTCTCGGGCGGGCTCGTCGCGGTCGCGCTGCGAGCCTGGCTCTCCCACATCGACAAGGTCGACGGCAACACGCTGATCATGCGCTGGCCGACGCGACCTCGCGCGGAGATGATCGAACAACTGCGGGTGGAACTCAGCGCACTCTTGGTGCAGCTCGTCGTTCACAAACAAGTCACCATGCGCCGGCTCCAGCGCATCGCCTCCGTCGCCGCAGACGACCTCGAAGCGGACATCTCAGCCTTGGACCGAATGGGCCTGATCCGCCGCGATGCCAGAGACGTTGTCCACGTCGACCGATTCGTCGCCCACCTGGTCACCGATAGCCTCCGCAGTCAGGGGATGTTGCGATGACCGAGTACCTCTTCCGATCGATCGTCGACCTGACGTTCTTGACCCTGGGCGCAGTCGTACTCATCGGCGTGCTGCAGCTGATCGCATTCGGGTTCCGGGTGGTCCCAGCGCCCGCCCGCGTTCGTGACGGGTTGCAGCGTTTCGCACCGGTGTTGGGCCTGACGCTTCTCGTGGCCTACATCGCCTCGGGCCTCGCCGCACTTCTCGCCCGGGAACCCGCCTTCGCGGCAGTCCTCGTTTCGCTGATCGGAATGCTCGTGCTGTTCTCGTGGGCGTCGCTGTACGACCTGATCAGCGGCGTTGCGTTTCGGTTCGGACGGCTGTGCAGGGTTGGAGACCACGTACGGGTCGGTGATGTCGAGGGCCGTGTCCTCGATGTTGGCGTGCGTTCACTGATCGTGCAGACGCCTCAGGGCGATGAGGCGGTGGTTCCGTACGGCAAGATCAGCCGAGAGACCCTGCGCCGAACCCAAAGCGTCTCAGGTGCTCACGTGCACGCGTTCGCAATCGACCAGCCCCGGGGAATGGACTTCGTGAGTCTCAAACGCCACGTGGTCCGCTCTGCGATGCGCTGTCATTGGGCCTCGGTGGTACACGAGCCCAAAATCGAACGGCGAGAGCGAGAGACGATCGAGGTGAGTATCTACGCGCTCGATGCCGACCATGCGCCCGTCGTGGAGGCAGCTGTTCGGCGGGCGCTGGCGGACGTGCCCCAGGCCAAGATCTAGGGAGTGTAGTCGAGCCTGAACCCGCCGCTCTCGACAGAGGGACCGGTGAGGTCGAGGCGCGCTCTCGAATGGGGTTGATCCTCCTCATCAGGAGAACGAGGGCATCGTTACAGCTAGGAGCTACGACGTCTAAGCGAAATGAAGTGGGAAAAAGCCGGTGTGGAGGAGTGCGGCTTCCCGCGGGCGAGGGCGGTGGTGTCGGAGCGGGCCAGCGGCGGGCTGTGGATTGGGGCAGAGCGTGGGAGAGGGAAGGCAACGGGGGCGAAAAGCGGGCCCGAGGCGGACCGCCGAGGCACCGGGGCCAGAATCCAGGCACGCCGACACGAGCGGGGTGCAAAGCGGGCGCGCCACAGGCACAGCCCAGAGCGGTCAGGGCAGAGCCGAGAACAGCACCAGTTGTCTGGCCGCAGGCCCAGGCGGCGGTGGCCGAGCACCATGAAGCTCGGCGGCGATGTCCCCGGGCGTGGTGACGAAGCGAGTCACCTTCATGGGCCCGCGACAGCGGGCGCAGACGGAGATGTCGATGCGAAACATGCGGGCCTGCAGCGTCATCCAGGACGGGCGAGATCGAGCAGATGCGCGAGCGGCATCGCAGGTGTTCGCCTCGGATTCGGGGAAGCAGCCCCGCAGCGCTATTCGTTTCGCGTACCGAAAACCTGCACCCACGTGAAGTCGACCAGACCGACGCCGATCTCGTTGGAGCCATCCGAGAGGATGTTTGCACGGTGCCCAGCGGAGTCCATCCAGGAGTCCATGACCTGCACCGCATCCCTCTGGCCTCTTGCGGTGTTCTTACCGCTGGGGAAGGCGTCGTACCCGGCCGCCATGGCGCGATCGGAGAAGGAGCGGCCGTCCTGGGAATTGTGGTCGAAGTAGTCGTTGTCGACCATGTCTTGGGCGTGGCGCTGGGCCGCGATGGCAAGCTCGATGTCCCAGGCGTAGGGCTCCAAGCCGGCGTCGATCCGCTCTTGATTCACGATTCGGAAGACGGCACAGGTCTCGTCGTCTTGGTCGTCGTTGCAGTCGGGAACGGAAGCCGAGTCTCCGCAACCGGGGAGGAGCAGCAGCAAGCATCCGACTGAGAGCGCGACCCGGTCCATGCCATCAGCGTACTGCACCGAACAGGTGACGTTTCCGCGCTCGCCCGCCCGGTTGAGAGAGGTTGTCCGCGGGGAGGGTATGTCGGCACCTCGACCTACCCAGCACGCTGCCCGTGGAAGACAACGGGTCAGCTCATGGTGTGCACGTTGAGCTTGTTGCCGTCCAAGTCTCGGAAGTACGCGGCGAAGAAGCCGCCCGAGCCGCGCGACCCAGGCTCGCCTTCGTCGGTCCCACCCAACTCCAGAGCCTTCGCGTGCATGGCCGCGACCTTCGACGGGTCGGCCGCGGCCAACGCGACCATCACGCCGTTTCCAACCGAAGCCGGACGCCCGTCGAAGGGGACATGGATGGAGAACATGGAAGACTGCCCAGGAGCGCCCCAGACGATGAAGTCCTCGGCCTCAAGTGTTCGGACAGCACCCATCAGTGCGAGCAGAGCGTCGTAGAACGCAGCGGCTCGTTCGAGGTTGCGGGTGCCCAGCGAGGTGTAACCGATCATGGGCCGTATCTTGGCGCTTGCGAATCTGAACGCCACGAGCAAGATTGGCGGAGGGGTTTGCAGATCTGACGAGCACGGAGCGATGGGATTGGAACGCGCTGAAGGTGTTCTTGGCCGTCCAGGTCGACGGAACCCTGGCCGGCGCCGCGAGGGAACTCGGGGTGAGCCACTCGACGGTGTTCCGGCGTCTCAACGCGCTGGAGGCGGAGCTGGGAGGACGGCTCTTCGACCGTGCTGCGGGCAACTACACGCTCACCGAGGTCGGCGAGGAGATGCTGGTCCACGCGCGCGGCATCGCGGAGTCGTTCGACGAGCTCGAGCGGCGGATCGTCGGGCGAGATGTGAAGCCCCACGGCACGGTGGTGCTCACCGCACCCAGCAGCTTCGCGTACACGCACCTCCCTGCCTACCTCGCCCGGTTCGCGACCCAGTGCCCCGAGATCGATGTCGAGCTCCTGGTCAGCAACTCCGTCGTCAACCTGAGCGCGCGACAGGCCGACGTCGCGATTCGAGTGGCATCTTCACCCGCCGACCACTTGGTGGGCCGCCAGGTCGCCGCGGTCCGATGGGGTCTCTACACAAGCCGAGACTACGTCGAGCGCCACGGCTCACCTGCATCGCAAGACGACCTCGGAGGACATCGACTGATCGGTGCCGCCGGCCGCCTGCGAGACTCTCCCGTTTTTGCGTGGTTGGAGCGGACGCACCCGCGGGACATCGTGGTGAGGACCGACGACCTCGTCGCGATGAGTCATTTGGCGGGGGCCGGGCACGGCATCGCACCGCTTCCGGACGACCTCGCCTTGCAAGGACTCGAGCGGGTCTGTGCTTTGCATCGCGCGGGGACCAACCGGGTCTGGGTGCTGACACATCCAGACCTTCGCAAGGTCGAGCGTGTGCGGCTGACGATGCGGTTTCTGTCGGAGGCGTTCTCGAGCGATGCATCGTTCGCAGCCCCCTCGTAGCGTTCCCGGCACCTCGATGGTCCCTGACGCCACCATTCCCGGGGGTCCGGTGGTCCCCTCGCGGGCTGCGATTCGCTATTCGCTATTCGCAAGTTGCAAGCCCGGCACAGTTCGCCAGGCCCGACACGTCGAGCATGCCCGACTGGCACGTGACATTGTCTTCGAAGCACTCGAACAGCCCGTTGCCGTCGAGGTCGCACGGGATGTTGGCGTACGCAGCTGTAGTGGAGCACGGTCTGCGCGGGAGTTTGGAGCAGGCTACGAGCGAGACTTTGCGTGAGGCGCATGTCGTTCTTGGCGTTGATCTTGCTGCGGCGTGATGAGTTCGAGTTCGTCGCAGGCGGC